>JAABUY010001742.1_pt1 | contig 28088 bp, 35 predicted proteins | sample 5560271 | NCBI WGS metagenome assembly JAABUY01 (sample SAMN10711886, study PRJNA513374) | rock metagenome | isolation source: Antarctica rocks | place: Antarctica: Victoria Land, University Valley | reverse complement strand
GGGGTCGCGGGCGCGGGCGCGGGGGGGGGGGGGGGGGGGGGGGGCGGGGTTGGGGGGGGGGGGGGGGGGGGGGGCGGGGGTGGGGTATGTGTTTGAGTTGGGGGTTGATGGTACGGAAGGGGGTGGGAGTGGGAATGGTGGAGAGGGGGAGGGCGAGGGTCGCGGTGGGGGTTTGTGGCAGTTGGAGGAGGCGGTGAGATTTTTGGGGAGGGTGTATGCCGGGTTGAGGGGGGGGAGGGGGAGGGGGTGGTGGTTGTTATTGGTATGTGGATTTGTGTTTCGGTTCTAGTGTGTGGGTGGGGGTGGGATGGGATGGGAGTTGACGGTGCGTTTGCTGTGGGCGTAGATCACATGTGCAAGCCCGACATGCGCTCCGACGACGCGGATCCGGAGACGAGACATGCGATGTTTTCCGAGTGGGAGGAGCGGATCAAGCAATTCGCCCGCTTCCCGAATACGTACATGAAGCTGTCCGGAGCCTTCTCGCAGATCGCTCCGCTGCCATCGCACGACGATGCACGGCCTTGGTCCGTGACGCCGGAGCTTCGCGCCGCCAAGTCTCGCATCGCGCCCTGGGTCGCTGCGGTGTTTCGCGCTTTCGGCCCGGAGAGGATCATGTTCGGGAGCGATTGGCCGGTGTGCAATCTCGGCCGCGGAGGCGGGAAGGTGGCGTGGAGGAATTGGCGGTGGGTGGTGGAGGACGTCGTGCGTGATCTGTGCTTGTCTGAGGGCGAGAAGCGGGCTGTTTGGGCTGGTACGGCCGCGAGGGCGTATAGCCTTTCTTGATGGCACACTGCGGCTGGTCGGCTCTTGCGGCGCCCATTGACGGGGGACGTGTGGACTCTTTCCCATCCGCGAGCGCCGGCGCAGTCACTGCAAGTTAACAAACAACCCGCCATCGATCAACAACTGTGCTCCACTGACGTAGCGACTCATGTCACTGGCCAAGAACACCGCCGGCCCCGCCAAATCGTCCGGCACGCCTGTCCTGCCCAACGGGATCCTTCTCTCCATATACGTCCTCTTCGCATCGTCGCTCAAGTCCTTTTCGTTCAGCTGCGTCCTGATCGTGCCGGGCAAGAGCGCATTGCACCGGATCCCGTACTTTCCCAGGGCGATCGCGCACGACTGCATCAACGACAGCACGCCGGCTTTCGTGGGCGTGTAGTGCGTCTGCAAGCCCCCGCCGACCAGGGCGGAGATCGAGGACACGCCGATGATGGAGCCGCCGGGGGGTGTCTGGGAGGACATCTGACGCGCGGCGGCCTGGGTGGCGTAGAATGCGCCGTCGAGATTGGTGCGGACGGTGTGTGAGTACAGATCTGGCTCTATCCTGTCAGGGCACGTCAGTTGTCAGTTCTACATTTCAGACTACGACGCAAAAAGTGCTGGATTTACTCTAGAAACTCGGCGAATTGGCAAATGCCCGCGTTGCTGACGAAGATATCCAGTCTTCCGAAGGCGGCGACCGTCTCCCTGACGAGTTGCTGACCGGTTTCAGGCTTCGAGATGTCACCGGCGACGGCTATGAAGCATGAGCTATTGCCGGCGACCTCTGTTCGTAGCTTCTCGAGGAGCGCCTCGTCGCTCGGTCCTCCGAAGTAGTTAATAGCGACCTTGGCGCCTTCTTGGAGATATTGAAGGGCAATGGCACGGCCGATACCAGTCAGTCCTCCTGTGATTGCCGATACCTTTCCTTCGAGGAGACCTACTGCCATTGATTCGGTGAGAATGGATTTGGCGATTTCTCTGATGAACAGGGTAGTATGTATACTGTTTACTGTACGTACTCCAAGGTTCGGTCGACGTTCACCCGACGTCAGACCTCGGGACAATGCGTTGCGGGAAGGGTGCATTACGATCATCAGCCAGTGAGCAAGTAGATCTGAGAAATGCGGTGACGGCGAAACGACGTATCTTTGGTGATGAATTGACACTACTTCCAACTTGCTCATAGAACAATCATGCCAGCAACACCTCCACCCAAAGGCATCTACGTGCCCGTGCCCACCTTCTTCGTCTCCCCCTCCGCTTCGAACTACAACACATTCGCCCCTCCCCTCGACCTCACCACCCAAACCAAGCACGCCATCCACCTCGCCAAATGCGGCATCCGCGGTCTCGTCGTGCTCGGCTCGACCGGCGAAGCGATCATGGTCACCAATTCGGAGCGCACGACCCTCCTGACGCACCTGAGACAAGAGCTGGAGAAAGCCGGGTTCAAGGACTACCCGCTCATCGCGGGGACGGCGACGCAGAGCATCGCCGAGACGGTACAGACGCTGAAGGAGGCGAAGGAGGCGGGGAGCCAGTGGGGACTGGTGCTGGCGCCGGGGTATTTTGCGCCGATGGTCAGCCAGGAGGGGCTTGTGGCGTGGTATTCCGCCGTCGCCGATGCGTCGCCGATGCCGGTCATGATGCAGGTTTGCCGGATTATACATACCGTAGTTGGCGTTCGGTGGTCGACGGCGCTGACGATGGAGGATCAGATATCATTACCCCGCCGTGTCAAATAACATCGCCATCGCCACGCGCACCTTCGAGCAGCTGGCGCGCCATCCCAACATCGTCGGCTGCAAGCTCTCGCACGGTGACGTCTCGAAACACACCCAGATCGCGTCGTCTACTCGCATCGATCACGATCACTTCCACACTTTTACGGGCCTGGGACAGCAGCTTGTGCCGGTGCTGACCGTCGGCGGCGCGGGCGCCATTGACGGATTGGCCGGTGTGTTCCCCAAGTGCCTGGTGAATCTGTTCAATACTTGGCAGGATAATCCAGGAGACCTGAAGCGGTTGAGGCAGCTGCAGTACAAGGTCAGTGCTGGCGAGGAGTTGGTGGTCAAGCACCAGGCCGTGGGCATCAAAGAAGCCGTCAGTCGGATTCTGGGCATGGGGGACAGGGATGGGACGAGATTGCCACTGAAGGGGGGCTTTCCCGGGGGTGACACGGAGTGGAAAGAATGGGAAGGTGTGATGGGAGTGCTCCAAGCGTTAGAGGATACGTTGCCTGAGGTTGCAAGATAGAGTTCGCTGTTTGAATACTTGGCTATGTGACTCGAGAAACGATGGCGAATCAGTCCAGTGTCCTTGCTAAAAAGGGGTTTACGGTTGGTGGATCGCCTACAAACTATGAACCATGTCGGCCTGAACGATTGACGTTGACAGTGACACCTTCAAGTGAGCTGATATCGCAAATTTGACCTCCTTTTGGTTGCAGGTGTGTGGTAGTGATATCCCGACTGCATCGACGTTTGCGTTGATCATTCAACCGTGGCCTATCGTTACTAACAAAGCTTCGTGAGGTCTTTCGGGCGCCAGGCCATGGAGTTTGTCATACCATATTCGAATGGGGAGACGGCCGAGAAGGATTTGACGCGGCTCTTTCTTGGAGATGAGCCGCGAAGACGTTTGGTCACGCGGCGTCAGTGTTGCAAAAAAACATCCAAGGGCATCAGGCAAGGCATCCACTATCAGCTTCATGGTGTTGATCACCACTGTAGGCACAACGAATGAAGCGGCCGGCACAAGCCCTTGCACATTCATTGGAAGAACCAAAGAGCGCTCGGACACCAGCTGATGAGGGTGGCGAATGTTCTCCGAGATTGCAAGGCAGTCTCGTGTCGGGTTGCCCGCGGATCGTGAACGGAAGGGTCGTCCTACGGCATCCTTGAATCTCTCCGACGGTTCAACGGCTCGCTTTCCGTTGCCTTCGGGACGAGAGATTGTAAACTCGACTGCAGGCGGTGCCGTCGTTCAGATAAGATGAGCCATGGAGTGGCAGGGCTCCTAATAGCTGCATGGGCACACGGCGCATGGCGCATGGCGCATGGCGCATGGCGGGGCGAGCGCAGCCAGAGGAGTCAGAAGGGCTCAAAAGTAGACTCAATAAGGTTGAGTCAACGGTGTATGAGCTTCGCTTGGCTTGTGCCACGTTTCAAAGAGCCACGAGGCAGTCACAACGTGGGTGAGTGTAACGGCAAGGGTATGGATGACGACGACAGTCTTCACCTGTAACACCAACTTTCAGCAACACATGGAGGGATCGCAGTAAGTAGGCAGAGTCGAATGGGGGCGGCTTCGCTTGCCGACGTCGTATACCAACAACACGCCGGCTGGTGTTGAGAGTTTCAAGTGCCGGGCACTGTAGCTAGCGAGGCAGTAAGCAATGTCATTGTCGCCAACTGAAGAAACACTCGACTTCGTCGTTAAAGATTTGCCTCAATTGAGTGTTCTCAAGTCCACAGCTTGCTGACGCTGTCTGACACGGTGCAGAAATGGAGAATATGGAAGGACTCAGAATGCCAACGAGGTCTTTCAGCTTGGGGCAATGACGTTAGCTAAGCGCCCCAAGTTAACAATAGAACATTACTTCGTACAGAGAACATCAAGACAAGTGGAGAGAATGGGATTTCTGCAACGTGATGCAGTTGATATCAGGAGTGAGATGAATTAACAGCTTCAACTTCGCAGTCACCGCTACATGGTCTTTCAGAAGGATGAAGATCCCCGACTCGAAAAAAATGGCGATGATGTCAGTCCAGTCGAGTCATATATGACATCGTCGGCGTGGCCGGCGTTGCAGTCTATGAGGAGATTCCCTCCATCGCGTCCTTGGCTCTCAGTGATGTTAGTCTTCATGTAGGTGAGCCGTGTAGACAATCCCGCTATGAAGATACATCCGGGTGCTGTACCTTACCTACGGGAACTTCCACCTCTTTTCTAGCGGTGTCGGTAGAGCGCTAAGCGTTAAGTTCAACCGCTCATAGACGCAGGAAGGGATGCTATTGGTCGGAGACGCCTAGACCTAGCTTACATAACCTAAGGCTCACTCGTCAGGCTGTCAGCCCTGTCTCTGTGTCTCTGAGGGTTTACTGTACCTACAGCAACTTCTACCGTTAATACCGCCCCCAACTATCAAAACCTAATTACATTGTACTTGACCAGACCGATAGGCCTAGGTTCTTGTTCACGACTACAGCTTGAGGAGGTATCATTGCTGAACTACTGACTGTGAAGGATCTGCGATTTACTGTACATGATGATGTGCAGGAAGCAAAGCAGAGCAAATCAAACACAAATCATATCCATTCGAACCAGAGGCAAAACGCAAAAGGGAAGGCAAAGCAGAGCAAAGCACTTTCATCCTTCATTGGGGGTGGCTTCGAGCATCCATTTCCCTCATCCCTCATCCTGTCCCCAGCCTGTGCCACTTCCACGAGCAACTACTGTCCAGAGCAAGACTCATCTCATCGCTCTCCAGCTCAACCTCTGCGTCATGCCTGAATCATAGCATCGTGTAACTACCTGGTAGGTAAGGTATTCCTAGTGACTTAATGTACAGACAGTACGAAGTAGAATAGATCTGGTGGTGAGGCTGGAGTGCTTACCTAATATCAATAAGCGCGCCTGAATCCCCTCGTCTACCCTACATCGCAAGTCTGAGATGTCGGTGTCCAACATATCTCACGCCAGACACGCGCACCTCGGCCTTGTCGCTCTCACCAAGCGCCGGCCAGTTGCGTCCGATGCGATGCGATGTATGAGTATGAGTACTTGCGAGGCACTTCTCTTCCCTTTCCCTCCATTCCCATCTGGCCCGCAAAAAGCCTCAGCGCTCTCACGTAAACTGGCAAGCCCCTAGGCTGCGCCCCTCTCCCGTGTTCGCACGGAATGAAACTTCAAACGCTCATGGCCCTCCCATCTATTCACAGAAGTCGTGGCGTATGACGGCGCAACATTTGACTCTGTGAAGACTAATCTGTTGTCCGAAGAGAGCGTTGTGCCTGTCATCCACCCCCCAGTTCCCGGTACCTGACCCAGGCCCTGGCACCACCCACTCGCCCCAACCCGTCTTCAGCAACACCCACAGCCTCTGATTAGAATGTGCGACCCTTCGCAAAGCCCGAAGCCGCGGTTCTGGGTTCAGAGGGAGATCTCCAGGGTTCGGTTGTTGGGGAAAAGCTGAGGCCACTCCCTGCTGCTGCCTCATAGTCACAGCTGAACGTCCTGAGGGTAACCCCCCTGTCATTTCGACTGCCCTTGCAGATGCCCTGGCCCTCTGCTTCATTCGCCGAAATCGACCGAACGACCGTGCCAAGTCGACATTTCCATCTTTACTTTGGAACTAAACTTGTATCCTTTTTGCAGTGCCTCGTAATTGGGGGGAACGAACAGATCATCACTGGGGGAGTATGACTGACTGACTGCTTGCTTAGCACCGCTGCCTGTTGGATGCCTGTTCCTGTCATGCAATATCTCTAACGGCCGCTATATCGTCACCTTACCACATCGCTGGCTGTTCCATGGGGGTTTAAACATTTCATGGATATATAACTCGTCTGGTCTGCTATCGTTGCCTGCAGACTTCATACATTTCACAACTACTCACTTCTTCTGTACTGTTTAAGACAAGACTCATTCGTTCCTCTTCTTGAACTCTCGTTCCATTCCATACATTGTGCTTTACCTGTCTTCGCTCAACTCTCTCGCTATCAACAGTACCACTACGTCCCTATCAGACCAAAGAGTCACTTGACCCCCTCAACGTCACCACCATGTGTATCCAGCTGGTCGAGCGTTACTCCGTCTGCAAGTGTCTCTACTACCGTCACGCCGTCGATCCATGCTCGGGCTACAAGCAACGTCACCACTCCGTGCAGGAGCGAACGATGCTGGTCGGGTACGCGTGTCCTTCCCACTCCTTGCGGCACTCCCAAGGCCAGTCGTCGTCCTCCCAACCAGGCAACCACCCGGACTCCGGCTACTCCAGCGGCGGTGCTGCATTTCAGTACAGCTCGGCGTATCATCGGTGACGAACGATTCGAGGGATATGGGGTCTGGAAGCTACGGACGTCCTCTGAGAGGGCTTCGTCCCGCTGGGTCGATGCTGCCAAAGTATCCTCCTCGGCGCTTGGATCACCGATGGGAATACCTTGAGCGTACTATGTCTGGGACACATTCGTCGGCGTATCATCACACTTTCTTTCGAAATCGACTACGAGGGCAGGTCCACGTGATTAAGGGTAGAACTCCCTACCACGTTGACTAGCCCCTACAGCCAACACAACAAAACACTGCTCGACCTTTCGGCAATCCTATCCACTCCGACCAACTGCGTGGAAGCCACTGCAGGCAATGGCGTATCATCAGTCAATGGTTGACGGATGCTTTGAAGTTTGGGGAGGATAAAAACACGGTTCCTGGAGAACCACTTGGAGACCGAGGAAGATGACGATATGCTCGCATGATTGTCAAGAGGAGTCGCATGTTGTTTTTTCGGCCGGTGGAACGTTTTTAGAAGCATAGCGAGCGATCGTGCATCAATTGTTACGCGAGCGGAGTACGGCGTTTGGGTCTATGTCTTTGATGTCTCTATTATTGTAATCGTATCTGCACCTCGTTTTCTCCCATCTTTACTTCTCCTTCTCTCAACTCAAATCTTCATAGCATTGGCATTTCTCGCATTTTCCCATTATCAGACATGTGATTTGTCCTTTGCTCTCCGTACTGGTCGCTGGTCTTCCAAAACTACTGCGCATTTCTGCCTCCTGTAATCTTTCTTCCTCCATTTCTTACGATACACAACCCTGACTCACTACGCACCGCCGCGCCGTTCGTCCTTCTAAGACTCTGTTCAGTCTAGTTCTTCTTGCGCTCTCCAATGCTGGTTCGTCACCTCGATCGTGTATTTGCGCGGCGCAACAATTTGGGTTTTTTTCGTGCGTCGTCAACCTACTGTATGTACCTCAGCTGGGACCCTGCAGTGCCGGCAGGCTGCAACTAGAGGCAACCTAAAATCTGAGATCTTAGGTTTAGGTACCTACCTCCTACAGTACTTAGTTCGAAGGCACCTCTGTGACGTCGGGGCCATCGCAGGCCGACGGCGAGTCCGAAATGCGCGAGCGATGTTTTGTAGATAGTGTGCTTTTAGAAGATACCTACAAATAGCTTATTTGCAGACAATGATCCAAGAGAGTTTGGCGGAGACACAGATGATGTCTGTGCCGTTCCTTCGTTCAGCCTTGTCTGAACTGTAGGTGCGACGACGATCGTGCGGTGAAGGACTGGGGTAATGTTACCTCGGTCTTCCGACGAGTCGGTCGCGGACGGCACCAGTCCTTAGACTCATCAGCAACAACGTACAGTAACCATCTATGTACCTTTAGAATAAGTCACACAGCACACCGCCTACCTCGCTCTTCAGCCCTCTCACGTTCACGTCTCCAAATCAATCTGACCTTCAATCCATCATTTCCAACCCTCCCTCCTCTGCCATAACACACACTTCGTCTTCATAATGCCCTGGTATCCTTCACAATCAATCAAATCAAATCAAATCAAATCAAATCAGTTCAACTCGGATCAATTCAATTCATGCCGACGAGCCAATCTAATCAATCAATCAATTCAACCCCCTTCCCCACGTCCTTTGTCCCATCCCTCTTCAACCCCTCCTCCTCCTCCCTCCCCTTTCCCTTGCCCTCGCCTTCCCTTGCCCTCCACATCCCTCCACATCCCTCCCCTCCTTCCCTCCCCTTCCCTTCCCTCCCGTCCCTCCTCCCCCTCCTCGCCTCCCTCCCACCTCCGAACCCTCAACCTCAACCTTCCGCTACCCCGTCCACCAATGCCACCGTAGTTCGACACCAAGAAGGCCCCGCCATTTCTTCCTCCCTCGTCTCCCTGGTCGAGCCCGGATCGAACGGACGGGCACCTCGCGCCGTGGCCTCTGCTACCGTCCCGAACTGCGTTTCTGCCGAGCTGGACTGCGATAGCTACACGATGATGATGGGGAGATGGTCATATGTGCGAGGCGATGCGACGCTGGGACCTACGCGCTGTGCTGTAGTTTGCGGACCTGTCGAGGTGCGGGTTTGTGATGAGGGCGGGGAAAGGCAAGGCTAGGCGAGGAGGTTTGGCTTGGCCGGGCTGTGAGGATGTGTGGAAGATGTGATAGATGAAACTTGGTCAAGGGGTCGAGATGACAGCATGGAATTCTTCTCTCAGTTCCTAGGATGCTGACTACACTACACCTCGCCACACCAGAGTACGCAGTAAGATGCAATTGACAAAGACTGCCGTCTCCTCTTCTCCGTCTCCCACTCCCACTCCCTCTCCCTCTCTCTCTCCCTCTCCCTCTCCTTCTCCCTCTGCCACTCCCATGAACAGGTCAGGTCGTACACCTGTGTCCATATAATAATCCAACACGCTACTCCCCATTCCTTGACCCGGCGGGCAATACCGAACAATCACCCGTGTCTTGCATTATCCTTCCTCATTCGCTCGCGTCTCCTGCTACAACAGGTCAGGACACACATGCGAAAGTCCATCCTGTGTCGTAGCTTGTTGCAATGTGTGCGAAACCTCCAGTCGACCTCTTCAGCGACACATGCTTTGACCATCGGCCGACACGTGCCCTGCTGCGTCTCCTCACCCGTCCTACCGTTGCTTATTGTCGGAGAAAGAGCGCTTGTGGTACGAAGCGTCCTCGCAACGGACGGACGGGGGTGCTAAAGACTGCGACTGACAGGCAGACATAGGCAGGAGCGAATGTCGGCGCAATCCTCCTGGTGGAGGATCGCTGAAAAGCCACTGATTCGGCGTCGTGGGAGATTTCGAGTCGTCCCCTCTCGGACCGGCCAAAGAGGGTTGAGATTAAAGTTGTTGGTAAATAAAGAGCGTACGATATGTGCTTCTTTCCAAGAAAAAAGTGTAAGAAAAAGTCCACATTGTCTGCCGCATGGCCGTTCATCGACGGGTGGCGTAAGACTGGCGTCTGGCCGGTCGGATCTCGCGGTACTCGGGCTCGGCATCTGACTCGTCATCGGACTCGTCGCTGGAGCAGCCAGACGAGCTGTCGCTGTAGCCGCAGCGGGAGCCGCCGCAGTCGAGCTTGACGCGGTCGCCCTTGCGGGTGATGCCGTAGCGCTCGCAGGTGCACTGGCTGGAGGCGTCGCTGAGCGAAGACAGCGAGGAGAGGGTGGAGCCGCCGGTGGAGCGCGAGGACAGGGAGGAGCCGGTGGAGCTGGCGGGGCTGTTGGAGAGCTGCTTGAAGTCGTCGATGGTGGCGGTGGAGAACTGGTTGCTCAGCTCGTCGACGGGCGACATGGTGTAGTCGGCCTCGCGGATGGAGCGCGACGCGTACGGCTTCTGCGGCTTCGGGTGCTTGATGTTCGACGGCGACAGGGCGCGGCCTTTGGGGATCTCCATGGATGCGCGCGAGCTGTGGCCGCTGCGCTTGCTGCTGGCGACGGGAGCCGCGGCGGCGGGCGTGGCGCTGGGCACGTCGAGGATGTTGAGGTTGCGGCCGGTGGTGGGCTCGGTGGTGAAGGGTTGGGCCGGGTCATGGGAGACGTGGTAGCCGTCCATGATGTACTGTCGTGGTCATGAGTATGAGGAGTGAGGATGGGTAAGGAAGGTAGGTGACGACTTACATAGTACCAGTAGCGCTGACCCTGTTGCAGAGTGGCGCCCTGAAACCTGAAGGTACCTTTCCATCCACCAGACTTGGAGGAGTCCTTGGAGAGCGGAAGTTGGCCGGCATAGTTGTTCCACGAGCCGAGAAGGTGGACAGTCTTGACATTCGAGGAAGTGCGAAGGGAGAAGGACAATTGAATCGCAGCCATTTTGATATTGAGAAGATGATTAAAAACGAACAAATGGGGTAATAGTTCTGGGTAAGGGGGTTTGCAAAAATTCAGCTACCAGAGCTGTATAGTAGATAGGAGTAAATGGGGGGGTATTGTCGACCGGCGACAGATATTATTAAGATGATAGTGAGTAATTGATAGAAGAGCACAGCTCTTTTTGAAAAAAGGCAGGACAGATAAAAATTATGATGGACACAAAAACAGAGATGGAGATGGAAGGAGAAGAAAAGGAAGATGTGGATGGAGGAGAGAGCAGTGTTCTTATGCTGGACGGCATCCCGACCAACGATACGACGAGCAGGCGATCGAAAAGATACCCGAGAGAGAGCAGCCTTGAAAGGGAGGTTGCTGCACGCTGCAGGTCTAAGTTAACGACTAAGCCTGTTGCATCAAGCCAAAAGTTCATTAAGTTAACGTTACCTTAGGAACTTTGATTATTTACAGAGTACGGAGTACCTTATCTCCATAACTCCTCCCGTATTAGGTACCTGGATCTGATATCGCATGCATCTTTTCTTTTCGATATGGTGGGCGCGTAAAGGTCGAGTGGGAGCTGCGGGAGCAAGTGGGTGTTGACGGCGGGCGGGTAAGATGTGCAAGTGATTGGATCGTGACTCGGCCCGTGGCTTGAGGGCTGCGGGGCTTGTACCCAATTATAGACCGAATAGACCACATGGACCACAGCCTAGGGCATGTCCCCCGCTCTTCGACTTCAAGTTTGCCGTACTTACAGGCACCTAGCACCGTTCTTGGACTACTGTAACTCAGTACTCCGTAAGTTATCTCACCTTGCAATAATTATTAATAAACATCTTGGACCAGAGACTGACTAACGTTAACGTTGGTACGAGTATGAGCCATTACGGGCATGCACATCACATAAAGCAACCTTGACTGGTCAGCTTTGTCGGCGTCTAAGTGCTTAGGACTGGCACACATTATTAATAGAGAACTTTTGCAAAGTGCAAATAATTTTTTGCACTTCAGAATTTACAATACTAGCGTGTAATTATCTTCCAAAAGTAATCAGTTCAGGGTCCACCAACTGTAAATGAAGTGTAAAAAGTATAAACTGCAGGCAAAACAAGGGTCAAAGTGTTAGCCGTTTTCACTTTGTGTAAACGACTAACATATGTCAGAAGTGCAAATAAAAATTTACACTTTGCAAAAGTTCTCTAATATTAATCATTACCTAAAGAGAAAAGTGGCAGGCGGACAGATCTTGCTGTACATATACACACTCAACGAGTACATCCTGCATGACTGAAGAAGGAGTAGCAAGCTTTGTATATACATGTAGAGTCGGAGTACGAGGTAAGGTAAGGACAGATAGTGCTCTCTAGTGTACACTAAGTACTGTCATGACCGGAGGAGCCGTGACTGGATTGGATGATGCTGGTCTTGGATTCGCTTGCACAAAACCGCTCCTCTCTTCCTTGATGCACCGAACACAATGACATCTTCACCTGGTGAAGCCTTCCATAGTAGCACACCCACTATGCCGACCAGCTGAATATGGCTACATGGTTATACCTGGCTTTAAGACGATTGCGGTGGACTCCGGGCGGCACCACGCTGACCTCTTGTAAACTCCTCTTGCCCCGGCGGTGCTAGAAGAACCTTCCTGGCCGACGGATCGTGACTGGATAAGTTGACAATGACGGATCTTGTGGCTATTTCGTAGGGCCACTCCAATCCATCATACGAATTACGGATGTATAGCTTTTCCGAGATTGGACGATCCGACAGGTACGGTCACGAGTGCCTCGTCTCTGGGGTTCAGCGGATGCCTCGGGCCTAACCTCAGTCCCAATCGCAACCAATACGACGTGCTGCCGTAGCTGAGCGGTCATGGTCCGTTGTAGAAACTGTCTTGTCGAGCGTGACAGCTCAACCGGAGCTCACGGGTGGGATGATAGCAACCTCGTCACCATCCCTGATGATGACGGAGGACGATCGCTCCGCCGTGTCATGGTTGTTGTCTTCTTCGATATCCACGTAGTCGAGGTTGATGGTAACAGCGCAGCTGCTGAGAACCTTGTCTTGAATACCGGGATACCTTCTCTCCAGTTCTTCAAAAAGCTTCGAAAGACGTAACGGTGCTTGAAGGTTCTCGGAATTCTTCTTGGTATAGGAAGACGCAGACGCGAAGTAGAGGATGCTGAAATGACCAGGCGGAGGTTTGCTCGACATGTTGGAGGAGGCGCGATTAATCTCCGCTATTGTCAGTGGCGGTATACAACAGTCAAGGTTGATGATTCGGTAGAATTGTAATAGTCAGGAAAAAGAGGAATCCACAACGGAGCAAGCTAGAGGCTGCTTCTTCGGATAATACATGCTTGTGTTTTGATCTCATCACATATGATTGCTGTTCGGCACAAGCATGGGAAGGACAGAATTGGGATCTGAACTCACATTTCACTGGTTACAAGTGACCTGGTAACAATTCGAATGAGGAATTGTAGAGATTCGTTAACTTGAGGTAGTGAAAATATCATGACCGAGGCGACTCAGGCGAAGAGTGTCCCAATGTAGATCTGTGCACGGGCCACAAACGGAGATTCTTGGATTTTCTCCGTCAAGCGGTTTGCGAATCAGCACAAAACAATGGGACCTCAGCAAATGGCCATCCTTGGTGAGAGTATCTTTCCATGGACGACCAGATCAGTCTCGGTCTGCTGGGGCTGTGCTCTCGAACTGCGCACCCGAATAAATTACAGGAGATTTGGCACACGATTGCAGGGAGGCAATCTCAGACCTAGAAGGCATGGGTCAAGGTCCACTACAGCCAGCAGTCCGCATGGTGGGCTCTCGACACTCCACAAATCACTGACCACCGGAAGCTCAGTAGCATGGTCTGATGGAAGGAAAATTGTTGCCCACGGTAGCAAGCCGGTCAGCATCAAAACACCACCGTTCCCGGCAGAGCTGGATAGGCCCTACTACGGTTCTAGATCGGGGAAGCAACTGAGAAGACAGGGAACTACACAAAAATTATCGAAATCAGGAGGGGCAGCCGGCTTCAACCTTCACCAACTGAAGCCATCACAGGTCAGGAATCAGGGGGATGACGGCTTGTCAACGTCCCCCTTGCCGCAGAATGGGTCGCGCACTTTAAAGGATGGCGAGAAAGTCCCAAACCCCAAAAGGGAGTCGGAACAGACCTTGGACGCCGTGTTGGATTACTGGACTGCGCATAGAAACCTATCGTGCGGCAAGCCGTTACGTGGCTCGCCCAGTTTTTATGCAATAAGCCCTACAGAAAAGATACGCCCAGGCTGGCGACTGCAAGGCGCCCTAACTTATATTGCACGCTCCATGAAAGTCCAGGCAGATTCCCAGAAGCACGGATCCACCAGACTATACTCAACCAAAGTTTTGCCCGTGGAGGCGCGGAGAAACATACAGACAGAGAACGATGTAGGTGAGCATTGTACCAGGTCACTGTGAATATTGGCTCATAGTTCTTAGCGGCTCACAGCAGTGGCACGCAGTCAAGAAAGCCTTATACCAGGAGACTTACCCGTGAACCTTCTTCCTCGATTCGAGGTAGGCTCGAAGACGCTTATACGTGAACACCTCAGGCTATGGCAAGAACAGAACCAAGAAGAGGAAACGGACGCACCCTTGAGCATCTCAGATCATGGAAAGCCTGGAGGTGTAGAGAACATGTTGACTCGGCCCGCTGACAGTGACACTATGCTCGATACTATGGATAACGAGGAGAATGAGGGCCCATGGCCTGAGGCAAGCATGGATCATGATGGAGTCACGGAATTTGACTCTGAGATGCCCTTTTTGAGATGTGGCGATCTAGTTGAGCTTTCGTCAGTATGCCAAGTGAAGATAAAACGAATGATGTTGGCTGACTGTATGTGAAGACCAAGCAATGCGAATCAGGAAAGTGTGCTTGCCATATACATCCGCACTTTCGACACCCAGGCCCAGTTTTACACCATGCATGGAAAGTGGATCCACCGAATGCCAAAAGCTTTATATTTCTCAATCCCAGGTTTTGTGCCTCACCAATCGGTCGCAGAGATTCTGCCATATCTGCCGTCAAAGGAAGTCGACGAAGAGTTAAGAGACAAGCTCCACAACTTGGACTTGGGCGTGCCCAGAGAAGTGGGTTCGCCAATCGTCAACCGCATGCGCCAGTTCTTCAATGCTAGTGAAGCTGCCTACAGGAAGCATTCATCGAGCCTCGACAATGCCCATGATCTTGTGGCGCACGAGACGGAGATTACGTATATGACACTACCAGAAATCGCTACGAGAATACTGCCTCCTTCAGCGAAAAAAAAACGATCACGTCCGTGGCCTCAGGCAACCCTTTATGCTCTGCACAGGATTTTGCTCCGGAACGAGATTGGTTTTGTCGCAGATCGCAGCGGCCATAGGATAAGCGGCCAGTTCGAGATACGGCCCAAACAAGAGGTCACGTCCGTCAACCAAGTTCGGTCGTGGTTTCGAGAGTATCAAGAGAAGCTGGTGACCGCTGCCACCACCACCGACAAGCCCAACAACAGACCGCGGAATGCCGCCAACCGTACCCATAAGCCCGACAATGAACCGCGAGATTCCGCCGACAGTACCGACAAGCTCGAAACCACATCGCCAGATGCAGCGGACTGGGATCCTATTGCCACGTTTGTCTCCAAAGCCCGACGGCTGATCTTAGAATCCAGGGAGAACCGCGTTCCTACCAAAGAGGGCAATGTTGGGCCCAGCCCCGTCAGACTTTACAAGGGGGGCAGTCACCTTACCTTTAAAGCAGTTCCGACCATCAAGTTCTCAGAAACTGACAAGAGCATCATTCGGTTCTTTGAAGTCTGGGCCGGTTACCGTTCCTTGTTCCGTCACGTTCCGCTCAATTCGCTTGCCTCCATGATGCTTCGGGCTGTTGGCATGTATGAGGGTTACGAGCTTGACCATCCGGTGGGTTGGTTGTTCTTGCAAGAGCTAGGCGTGTACGCACCCTGGGAGAACCGCATGATTCTCAACCATAAGCTAGGGCTCCCCGGACACCAGATTACTCGGGAGGCGGATGAGCTGCGAATTGAGAACATACGAGCCGCACGGTCGGATACAGTCATGGAGGATACAATGAAAGCTTATCGGAAGGATTTTGGGGACTTAGAGGTCTTCTGTATAGACGATGCGGACGCAAGGGAGATTGACGATGGTATATCCGTGGAAGAAATACCTGGGTCTCAAACAACATACTGGATTCACGTCCATGTTGCCAACCCATCTGCGTTCATATCCCCAGAGAGTACTCTGGCCAAATATGCCGAGTACCTCACGGAAACGGTGTATCTACCTGAAAGGATATATACGATGCTGCCACCGAACATCACACGCTCACGATGGAGTCTCGCCCCCGGTCGTCCTACCCTTACTTTCAGTGCCAAAGTGAACAGGGATGGAGAACTTCTCGAGGCCAAAATTACGCCTGCCTATATCCGAAATGTCAGTTATTGCACGCCGGAAACGATCCGGAACGCTGTGGGGGAAGGTGGTCCGCCGGTGCCACAGACTACCATCACCGTTGGAGGAGAAATGCCGAGCCGTGCCAGGACATGGCTGCACCAAGCTTTAACGGAGTCTCAGAAATACAAGCTTCGCATACTTCAGGATCTTGGGAATGCGCGGCGACGCCAACGTGAACAAAAAGGATCCGTGAACGTTCATTTACCCATGGCGGATGTGGTCGTCTATCTTGGACCGCGTCAAGACACTCCACTGAGCCTTACCAATCGCACTCGGGGCTCCACTTATGTAGGCGATCCTGTCGTTCAACTGCGAGGAGAACATTTCGATCCAAGGACAGATCACACGACCACCGCAGCCCACAATCTGGTCCCAAATATGATGATTCTAGCCTGCGAAGCGGCAGCACTGTGGTGTAAGGAGCGGAATATTCCCACTTTCTATCGGGTCACTCAGCACAATCCAGACCATGATCCCCACGTGTTTAGGAAAGAAGTCGTGCAGCCTGTCCTAGAGAAGCTAGGCTACGTGCCGCTGCCGTTGTCCTTCCGATATTCACGGCTTCTGGGAAGATCAATCATATCGACGACGCCAAAACCACATGGGGTCATCGGTGCCGACCAGTATGCCAAGTGTACCAGCCCGTTGCGCCGGTACGGGGACCTGTCGGTGCATTGGCAGATTGAGTCGGCCATTCGTCGTGAGGCAGAGACCGGCCAAACGTTGGTGGGAAGCGCGGACCAATCTTACCTTACATTTTCCAAAGAGCGGATCGAGGAGATGCTCCCTCGAGTACAGTCCCGAGAGCGCTTGATCATGGGAGTGAAGCGGCACTCGCTCCGGCACTGGACCGTGCAACTCTTGTTCCGCGCATTCTATTTCAAGGAAGCTGCCCTGCCCGAGACCTTTCAATGCTTCATCTTGAGCAAGGGAGCGAGCAAGTACCTGGGCATGTATAGCGGTCTCCTCCAGGAGTTCGGGTTCGACGTGCAGGTCCTTCCGGACGAATCCGCCAGCGGTGTCGGTATCAGCGTTGGAGATTGGTGGGAGGTGAAGCTTGTGAAGGTCGATGCGTACGTGAGGGCGGTGACGGTGATGACCGTCCGGCTCATTGAGAAGAGCGAGGACCACGCCTTGTACGAGTAGAAGTTGCACGGCTTTACCATGATAGGTACTGTACGGAGTATGCTACCATCAAGGGAAGCTCCAGCTCATTGGAGAAGGGTCCAACCGCCATGAACTTATCTAGAGAATCGTTATCCTTCTTTGGACCTCTACTACTTGTGCAGCTGGTCTTATCAGCCGCGAAGGCTGCACGAAAGCGACAATCCGTGTGCGAGTACGAAGCCTCACTTCCCTTCATCGAGCTTGCACCGACTTCATACTACTTGTAATATTCTAGCCGCCTTGCCGTTAGCAACACATCCTGGAACGCCTAGCCATGTTCGGCGGTGCATCAAGCTGAGTCCATGACCGCTAAGTTATCAAGATCGAGGACCCTTGGACATGTATTCGCGGCACCTTGATCGAAATGTGCTGTGATCGATCCCGCCACGCGCGATGGGGAGATGCGATATAGAAGTGGGATGCTCCTCTCAGATCGCAACCCTTGTAGGCGTTGACGACAAGTCACTCTGTGCCTCACAAATCTGAACAACAATGATGCAACAATTTCAATACTACTACTACTAGTCAATGTGATTGCTCAGATGGATCTTCGTCACCTCTCCAGTTCCCCTTTCCGCCGTGCCCGGGGAAATGCTGCGAACTAAGGGCGGTAAGCAGAACTAGTACCTCTCCAGCCCGGCAGCCAAACCACGGATGCAGCCTTCATTCCCCGGGCCGCATCCAAGCCTCTCAAAGCCATGTACGAATTGAGGGTATTTGTGTACGTTTATACCTACTTTGTATTCTCAGCCTCGAGGAAGGAGAGTTTCCTAGATGAGATGATAGTTTTGAGGCGCCAGAATGATCCGAACTTTGGATACGCAAGATCTACAGTACACACAATAATGTACCGTTCCTTATGTCCACTTTGTGGAGTACTCCTTACGGTTATAGCTTAGAGATATGGGAATCATAAAGCCAGTTGACTATACAGTCCCTCCTCCCTGATAATACCGTATCAGGCCCAAGCGATGCGGCGTTGCAATGCAAAGCTACTAAGGTATGTAACTACCGAGTAACGCAAAGTAACATCCCATCGTCACAGAACGAAAACGGTCTTAACCGCATCTCTAGCTTTGGCAGACAAACTTTAGTTGTACACGCGTCATTCTGGATGTGACGGTGGATGGAAAAGGGGTCCAGGGACAAGCACTAAATCAAAGAGCAATCTAAATAGTCGGCTCATGGACCTTGTTTCGAAGCCGGTAACGTTACGGGTACGGAGCGAAGCCGGTACCCTTGCAGTAGCACGAACATGTAGATCGGCCATGGTTGGCTGGCACTCGACGTTGCACGACGTCTCGAGCTTCTTTGCCTGGTTTTGGCATACCCATGAAAGGCAACGCTTTTTGCTTTTTGCTTTTCGGGAGTCAACCATGGCCCTAACGTTCGTCCCTTGTATCCTGAACACTGCATGTCGTAGTCCGAACATGACTGACTACTCGCGTCGCTTTTCCTGTGCTCCCGTCCATCAAGTCCCGTCTGAAGCTTTCAGCTCATCCCTCGTACATCACCCATGTAATCCGCGTTTAATCTTTCCTGTGATATCTCCACCCGCCCGGACCGCTGCATCTGCAACTGTACACAACCACGCATCGGCTTTGGCTCCCTTGGCACTGGCTATCTTGCCAATTACTCGTCCCTATCATGGAGCACGGTAAGCCACACCAAACGAGTCAGGAGAAAGAAGGCGACGAAAAAGGAGAAGAAGAAGAAGAACTCTTGCATAACCACCTAGCCTTGTCCCCTTTCTCTTGGCTACAGATCGTCACACGGGAGAAATTCCATGCTCTTACGTTGAGGGTTCCCAGTGATCGGGACCTGCGTGGCTCGGTAATCAAGAAAGCTGTGTCACCTTCCCTTCCCAATCGTGGGTACCTTATGTATCCTACTTATTTGCACTGACACCAATCGATCTCGTTCTTTCAAAATCTGGAGGAGCAGCTTGGAGATGCCGAGTGAAGCCCACTGATCTTTCCGCCTACATGTAAGAAGGATTTTCATTTCGCCCACATGCAAGCGTTCAGTGCTCCACGACCTAGACCATGGGCTTCTTCACTTTCACGTGTTAGAGGAAGCCCTAATGGACGGGCCGATTGCGTAGCCGTCGAGACAACTCCAGTCCAACCTTTGATATAACTACAACTCAACCTTTCACTTTACTTGCTTCAACAGTGGTTGCGCCTTTGCTGATGATGGCAGCATAACTGGTTTCAAGTCTGGACACCGGCAGTCCTCACATCAGTGTCCTCTTCAATTATGGACAATGCATTGATGCCAACAACTGAGACGCCGGAGAAGGCAGCTCGTCAGCTTCTCTCGTGCAATCAGTGTCGTAAACGCAAAGTCAAGGTATGTGCAAAGCTCCGGTGCTCCCATTACAATTCATTGATTGTCTCGACCCATAGTGTGACCGCGTCTCTCCGTGCGAAGCTTGCTGTCTTCGGAATATCCCCGAGCAGTGTGAATTTCAGCTCACAGAGAGTGCCCGGAAGCCGGTGTTGCAGGCGGTCGAACTCCGACAGACCAGAGCAGAGAATGTGAGGTTGAAAGAACGTCTGCGGAAGTTCCTCAGCGAGAAACAGGTCAAGCCCGACGAGTATGAGAACGAGGACACTCTCCTCGCGGAGAATGGACTCAGACAACCTCCCAAAGTCCCTTCCAAACCCACCGGCCTTCGTCAGAGAAAGTTCATGACTGCGGAACTGACCGATAACTTGTACTTTGGAAGTCCGGGGCTGGCCAGTGTGATCAATGATGTGAGTTTTGCATCAGCTTCGCTGATACGCATCCTATGCTCACCGTCTCTAGTTTGCAAGCCTCAATGTCAACCCTGAAGGCGCGTCCCTGACTCACACTGCGGCTCGTGGCGCCGATGTCTACGCCTGGCAAGAGGGTCCGGTGTACCCTTTCGCTACCATGTGGAACCAGAATTCGGGATCTGTTGCGCTATTGGATTGCCTACCCTCGGACGAAGACATCTTCTGCTATCTTGAGTCTTTTCAGCGCCGCGCCCAATCATGCTCCTTTCCACACACTCCAGAAGAGTGTACGGTGGACGAAGTCAAGCGCTTCCTCTCGAATAAGGAGCACAATGCCTTTGTACATCCGGATATGCTTGCCCTCCTGTTTGCGACGCTGGCGCAAGGACTGCAAAATGGAGTCTACGATCGCTGCGGTGGGCAGTGGGTCGAAGGAGCCATGGAGGCAGAGCTGCAGAAGGGTGACGTCTATGGTAAAATTCCCGTCTTCTTGTCGTTTAATTACTTTAAGCTAACTGGGGACAGTTGCTGCGGCCATGCAAGCCTTGAGAGTAGCGACTTTCATGAGCCGTCCGACACTCCTGGCCATCGAGACATTGATCATGATCGGGCCATACCTGACCAATAGTGGCAAGTTTCTTGACGCCTGGGCTTTATTTGGTGTGACGATCAGGTTGGCGCATAGTATCGGCTGTGAGTTATGCGTTCTTTCCTGCCTCTGATGTAGTAGTGCCTTATCCGTTCAACAGTACACCGCAACCCAAGTCGCCTGGATCCAGCACCACCGCTCAAGGAGAGCGCTGTTCGTCAGGCCTTGTGGTGGTGGATGCTACATATGGATCAGCAGTATTCAATGACTTTGGGGAGACCCCTCGGAATAAGTGGTATTGGGGACTGCCCGCCCCCGGAGCCCCTCACGACGGACCCGACCATCATGCGTCTTTTCACCTACATCAGTCAATTCACCGTCTTGGCTCGACAAATTCTCTCGAGTGATGCGCTCACAAACGCAAAGATTGACACCTTCACCGATAAACTCTTGCGCCTGAAAGACACATTGCCGGACGTCATTCATTTTGATGAGAGCTGGCTGGACGTGAATAAACCAATCCCGGAATGGCCTCTCGAGGCACAAGCGGCCGTGTTCTACGGCAAAACACATAACTTCCTCATTCTCTTGAACCGCCAGCGCATTGAAAATTCCCGTCGTGATTCCAATGACTCGGCTATAAGCGTCCAGTCGGTGGGCGATGTATCCCCCGATTCCGACAATGTTTCACGTGGCCGTGAGCGTGTCCTAGAATCATGTCGAGGGCTCCTCAACTGCCTCAAGTTCTTCCACACCCGCGTGAGGGCCGCTATGATGTGCTGGACCGTCTGCGGCCAGCAAGCATTCAACGCGGCCATGATCTTGACCCTGGCCATGATGGACACTGCGGACGACAAGGATCTCGCCATGGTCCGAAACGCGTACGACATCTTCGTCGAGATGAGAGAAAAGGGCATCCACAAGCTTGCGGGCGTCGCTGTGGATAAGCTAGGGAGACTGCTGAAAGGACTGGAGGGTAGGCAATGCCCGGCCGGAGGAGTCATGGGCGCAACGGGCATGTTGCTACTGGAAGATCCGGGACTCCAAGGCTTCAAGCCAGACGGGTTCGCGCCGCTGAACTTCGTAATGGCCGGCGGCGATATCCCACTGACTAATGTCGGTGCGGGATGGGCGGCTCAGGGCGCAGGCGTTGGGTCGAGCATGGGAGATGGTCGAGGCATTGGACGTGACCTTCGCGGTGTGGACTTCACGGGGAACAGAGCCCGCCCACCTGTTCCGATAAAGAGGGCTGGTTTCAACTACCCTCCCTACTGAGTCAGTCCGCACGGCTCATTTTGTCTCGTTGATCGGTAAGATGTGGCGCTCGGATGCATTCTGGTTTACATGAATTGGAAGGGAGCTGGAGGATATTATGGGGCTCTTCGACTTGCTTGTGCCATTCGCTTTTGCGTTTATTCTCTTCGTTATGTGCGAAGGACTAGTATCAACCATGTGCTGGGTACCTTCTTTTCACCTAGACCTTGACTGGCTTTGCCCATTTCGATAGAGGCTCTAGCGTTGCTTAGTTTCTTCCAGAATAAGCCCAGGGGGCCTCCTACATAGTGATGGTGGATATACGTTGTAGATGACCGCCTCTGACTTGGCTGTATGAGTGTGATCTTGATGTACGTTCTGGTACAGCATGTAACTTACTTGAATACACCAAGCAGTACTTAGTTGAGAGGGCATATTATTGGACTCTTTGTAGAACTAGCAAGAGTTTCAATACTAGGGTACAGATATCAGAATATTTGAGCTCTTTGATTATATGTGTTGTCGTTCGAAGTCGAGTGCCTAGCGCTTGTCCGGCAAAACTGGTAGTCGGTGAATCGAACGCCGCGGTTCCGCGACTCCGTTCTCCGTCTCATTAAATCGTCCGTGGTATAGGTAATAATATGGAAACAATCGATCCACAGCTTCGAGCATCTCGTTCCTCTGCATATGGCACCCAACACGCTTCACCGTCGTCGTTTGCTGCCAACGCCATTCGCCTGCCGCCACCTCAGCAACAACAACAACAACAACAACTACCGTCTCATGATGGAGGGCAACCCTATCCTTACTACGCACTGCCACATCCTCCTGCCCACACTGACCGACAGCGTCTCCAGACAGATGTCTACCACCACCATGAAACGCTACCCGTGGTCGACACTAACGATGATGTCCACAATGACCCCAAGAAACCCAGAGCGTGTGAAGCCTGTAGAGGCCTAAAGGTCCGATGCGAGCCAAACGCCAGTGATCCGGAAGGCGCTTGCCGACGATGTGCCAAAGCTGGAAGACAATGTATCGTCACTTATCCGAGCAGGAAAAGGCAGAAGAAGACGGACAGTAGGGTCGCCGAGCTGGAGAAGAGGATCGATGCGCTCACAGCAAGTCTACAAGTTACCAAGCGTAGTGAAGTTTTAGACCTAAGCCATCAAAGTGGCGGCACTAGCCCTGAAATGGATGGAAGTGTACTCAGAGATACCAATGCCGAGTCTACTGCATCTCCATCGGCTCAAGCAAAGGAGGGCGATGAGACTGGCTCCAGCGGGTGGCCGCAACAACCCGCGCGTGCGCACGTGGGGACAGGATTTCAGTCACCATTGATGCCCTCTCCCAGATCAGCACGATCTTCACACACACTTCTTGGTCAAAAGAGGCGGCGGGCTGATGATGATGAGGACCCGCAGGAGACTGTTCCTATCCGACCTGAGACGGTCGGCGTAAGAAAAGAGTCAATGGCCGGCAACGCAACTGCCTACCCTTCAGACGTTCATCCTTTCCTAATACCCAAGGACATCAGAGCCACGAAGCGACCTCCAACCGCATCGCTGGCTTCAACCCCATCGCAGAATAACTTACCAGCTCATGAGTATGCTGATGTCATTGATCGTAAGATTCTCAAAAGCAGAGAAGCTACGGAGATCTTTGATCATTTTACCGGACATATGGCGCCCCATTTCCCAGCCGTGGTATTCCCTCCGGACACCAGTGCCCCGGAAATCCGACGCACGAAACCCACCCTCTTCCTAGCCATCCTCAGCGTCGCATCTGGTATCTCGCATCCCGAGATCCAGGGGACCCTTAACAAGGAGCTCATGCGTGCCTACGCCGATCGCATCATCGTGAAGGGCGAAAAAACACTGGAATTAATCCAGGCGTTGCAAGTCTCCGTGATTTGGTACGCCCCGTCCGAACATTACGAGGAGTCGAAGTTTTACCAGTTGATACACATCGCGGCGGTCATGGCCTTGGACCTGTCTTTGGGTAAGAGAACGAAGCGAACGAGGCCTAAGCTTTTAGGCATCTGGCAGGATCACCCGTTCAGGAAGACGCCGCTTCCAGATCCACATAGTGTGGAATGTCGAAGGGCTTGGCTAGGCTGTTACTTCCTCTGTGTCAATACGTCGACGGCCTTGCGGCGACCAAATCTGCTCAGGTGGAACTCATACACGCAAGAATGTATCGAAGTGCTGGAGACCTCCCCGGACGCTTATGCATCTGACAATGTTCTCTGTCAGTGGGCGAGGATACAGCATATCACGGAGGAGATCAGCATACAGTTCTCCATGGATGATCGGGTCGCGCAGAGTGGTGGACTGGATACGAAGCTGCAGTACGCTTTAAAAGGTTTCGAAAGACAATTGGACGATTGGAGCAGGCAGGTACCTACGGATCTCTACTCTCGTGAGTCTTTCCAATCGATGTGCTTGCGTCAAGCGCTAAGTACAAGCAGCATCTTTGAAACTATCCGAGCATGTAGTCAACCTTTATATGCATGAGGTAGTCATACACAACGACCATTGTCCCGAGAACGTCAAATGCAGCTCAAACACCGAGATACCAGTGGCGCTACTAAGTCCAGCGCACATCAGTGCCCTGACCGTCTGCCTGACCTCGATCCACGGGCTCTTCGACACATTCCTGTCTTTCGCAACCGAAACCATCAGGGACCTCCCGGTTTTCCATTTCGTCCGTGTGGCATATGCTTGCGTTCTACTCATACAAATGTACTTTGCTGCCACCACGAGCAACGCCGAACTCGGGAAAGTGATTTCGAAAGAGGACCTGAAGGTGGAGCACTATATTGACAGGCTCCTCACCGCGTTCAAGGCCGCCGCGGAAAACGAATTGTCTCGCGCGGCTCAGAAGTTTTTGGTGGTGTTAGTGATGCTGCGGACATGGTTCCATAAACAAAGCGGTCGCAAACCGGACTTGTCCCAGGCCGCTCCCCAGGCGAGGGCGAGGCACAATAGTCTAGCTAATATGAGTTCGAAGTCTCTAAGCTCCAACGTAAACGCAGGTGATGGGATCCGGGAGGAAAGAACAACACCACGGCCGGGCTGCCAGTATCTCAACCTCAGCGATGGAGTGAGGGGGCAGCCACCGAGCACAGGCTCACTGGATCAAAATACAAGTGCACAACCGCTCCATAGCATGAGCACATCATTACATCTCCTCAGCGAAGTGGCAATGGAGGATTCCGCAGCCACGTCGACACCAGGCCGATATCTGAATACCAATACAGGACAGGACTGGTACAACAGCTATACCAACAAGGACGATGCCAACAGCAACATCCCCGTGACCGGCACCACGGCCGTGGGACTCCCGTACACGGACTCGTCACCGAGTGGCGACGGAGCGCTCCCTAATGCCCTGGGTGGTGTCGGTGCGAGGTTTGATTGGAATTCGACCGGCGTCAACGAGGAGCTCGAGCAGGCGATGAACATGACGCTGGGCGATTGGGATCTGAGTGCCGTCCTTCAGGCGGATGGTCTCTTCCTCGACATGGGTTTCGAAGGGGGGCCGGCGAATGTTTTTTGAGAGTTTCGGGGTGATGGCTTGCTTACGACTGGATTTGTATACGACCTCGGTTCGGTGCTTAGCTGCTTCAATATGCATGATATATGCATTGCTGCATGACTCACATAACCCGCAGATCGTCCGACCCACTGGGTCAAAACTTCCGGCCCTACCCTACCCGAGTGTGGGTTGGGTCACGAAAGCTGTCGGGTTTAGCCGACCCGACGGTCACCCTTCTTACATGTATGTTAATTACCTGGTAGACAATATCATGAGTATATCACACATCGCTTCAAGCGTATGTCCGAGACCTTGTACCTAACTTAGGGTACTCCACCTGGGGCTTCCTCTCGTTCGGTCAATCTCTTCTGTACGTGTAGAACGTTCATTGTTTATTTTGTACATGATCTCAAGCTTCGTTTACGATCCAAGACAGCCATCGACCAGTCCATCATGAATGTCAACATCATCATTGTCGATACTGTTCACATGACCCGCCATCGTTCATGTACGGTACATACCCCCCCTCCCCCACTCACTCTGCAGCTGTACGAGTAGCGGATCGGCATTGTTCCTTCTCGTTCATATCTACTTAGTCTTGCGTTGAGCGCTCCTTTCCCAAGCTAGGCATCATGTCGTTGAACCGGGTGGCATCCATGGAGTCATGGGAGATTGGCCGGGGCACCTCGCCGGCACGCTCGCACCGGAAGATGAGCTTGAACCCCGTGGAAACGTGGGCGCCACCTGCCGCGCATAGAAATCCTCTGGCGTTCGAGATTCCGGAGCTCAGGAGAATACGTGAGTGCGTCCAACGTCTGGTGAGCAGAAAGAGATGGTGCTGATACGCTGGGGGTCCCAGTACAAGTTGCCGTTGCGGTGCTCTATTGCTTGCTGGCGGCAGGGGTTGTGTTCGGATATGCCGCGCTCAAACCGGTGCTGGTCAGGGAGGGGGTGTATAGAGATCTCTGTACCGACGAGGATTTGAGTGGGCGGAGGGAGGGCGAAGTGCGGACGTGCTATGAGCAGGAGCTACGGTAATCATCCGGCACAGACTTGAAGATGAATGAAGACTGATTAGACGACTACGGCAGGCTCAATCTCATGCTCACCATCGCAGCCGTAGCAACGAATGTCTGCGCCCTCCCTGTCGGTACGATATTAGACTACTATGGTCCACGAATTAGCGGGACAATCGGCAGCGTGCTTCTCGCGACTGGGGCTCTGTTCCTTAGTTTCGCCGCACAGCTCCCTTTCGACGGGTATATCCCGGGTTATCTGTTCCTTGCCCTGGGGGCCCTTTTGTTTTCATCTCATCTTTCCAATTATCTAATGCCTTTCCCAACCATTCTGGCCTGATCCTAGCCCTTCTGAACGGAGCCTTCGATTCAAGTAGCGCCGTCTTCCTGGCTTACCGTTTGCTCTATACAGCTTCCAATGGCGCCTTCACTCCGAAGAAGTTCTTCTTAATCCACCTCATCATTCCCGTCTTCATCTTAGTTGTTCAAGTCCTCATCATGCCCAAAGAGTCTTACAAAAACGTTGGCGAACTCGTCGCCGAAGTTGAAGCAGACAACGCCCACCCAGAGAACGCCACACCATCACCACCACTCACCACCGATCGAGAACGCGAAGAAAGGCGCCTACGCCACGAGAGCGCCATCTCCGAAACGACCAGCCTCCTCGGCACCAAATCCAGCAACCAATCCCAACCCAAGCGCCACGAGCAAGAAAAGAAGAAGAAGAAGCAACAAACCAGCAGCTTCCAGGGCGTCCTCCACGGCCGCCCCGCCCTCGAGCAGATCCGCAGCCCATGGTTCATCCTCATCACCCTCTTCACGACCGTGCAAGTGACACGAATCAACTACTTCGTCGCCACCATCCGGCCGCAATACGCGTACCTGCTGCACAGCTACGCCGCCGCCGAAGCCGTCAACAACCTCTTCGACATCGCCCTCCCCCTCGGCGGCCTCCTCAGCATCCCCTTCGTCGGCCTCGTCCTCGACCACACCAGCACCCCTTTCGTCCTCGCCCTCCTCGTCACGCTCGCCACCGCCATCGGCATCCTCGGCCTCCTCCCTTACCTCTGGGCTGCCTACGCTAACGTCGCCTTCTTCGTCCTCTATAGACCGCTTTACTATACCGCCGTCTCGTAAACCCCCCCCACCCCCCCCCACCCCCGACACCCCCACTTCAAATCGACAAAAAAACTGACAGACAGCGAGGGCAAAAAAGCGACTACGCCGCCAAAACGTTCGGCTTTCAGACGTTCGGCAAGGTGTACGGCCTCATCGTCTGCCTGGCGGGCGGGTCTCGGCAACGTCTCGCATTCGGCTCTGGACGCGCTGACGCATCGGGTCTTCGGGCGCGATCCGGGGCCGGTGAATGTTGTTCTGTTGCTGGCGGCGGCGGTGGTCGGGGCGGTGTTGGTGGGGTTTGTGGGGTGGAAGGGGAGTGGGAGGGAGGGGGTGGGCGCGAGGGTGGAGGTGGAGGTTGAGGTCAAGGCGGACGGGGTGAGGGTGAGGGAGGTGCGGATGCCGGTGGTGGTGGAGGGGGAGGGGGATGCGGGTGGTGAGAGGGTTGGGTGTTAAGGTTCTGCTAGGGAGGCGAGGTGGGGGTGAGATGTGTTGCGTCGCG
>JAABUY010001737.1_pt1 | contig 28147 bp, 43 predicted proteins | sample 5560271 | NCBI WGS metagenome assembly JAABUY01 (sample SAMN10711886, study PRJNA513374) | rock metagenome | isolation source: Antarctica rocks | place: Antarctica: Victoria Land, University Valley | reverse complement strand
GTGTGTTTTGATGATGAAACAGTGACAAAACTTGAAAAACTCATTAAATACTGCAATAATAACATCATTTATGTATTAATTGACTCAGAACTTTCACAAATATTAGAGATTTATATAATTTATCATTTTGCATACTCAGAATGTCTGTATACACTGTGATTGTGAAGTAATTACAGTATTTATGTGTTTTAAGGATTTTGAGCTTTCAAAAAAAAGTTGTCTTTTTCTTTTTTTGTGAGCGTTCTGCGTGGCCCAGAATTACCACCGGCACTGTAGTGTGCGGCTCTGTGCGGCTCTGCGGCCTCAAACCAAGAAGTATGCCCCACCATCAACAGGTCATGTCGTCTCGAGATCACCAGATAGCCCCCCTTGTTGTTCGATTGAGCGTTATGGAAAACTTAGATCATCATGAATATCTCACAGCCGGTAGCTTCCTCAATTGGAAGCGTGGACTTCGGATTTCTGTCCGCAGAGGAAATCAAAGCTCTCTCAGCGAAAAAGATCCAAAACCCCACGACCTTCGACTCCCTGCTCCATCCAGTCCCAGGTGGGCTATATGATGCTGCACTAGGAGCCTGGGGTGATAATGCGTAAGCTCTATTCCATTCTACAACACTTGACGTCTCGTGCTTAACCTTCTCTTAACAGTTGCTCAACATGTCACTTGAATACGTACACCTGCCCTGGCCATGTTGGCCATATAGAGCTCCCCGTCCCGGTGTATCATGTTACCTTTATGGACCAGATGCTCCGACTCTTGCGGGGCACATGCGCTTACTGCAACCGGTTGAAGATGGCTCGAGTAGAAGTCAATCGATTCAGCTGTAGGCTGCGGCTCGTTCGGTACGGCTTGTTGAAAGAAGCAGAAGAGCTAGATGAACTACGGCTACAACAGAAGATACCCAAAGATTCTCAAGTTAATGGAGGCGGGGTTTCTGAGGATGTCGATTCCGACACATCAGAGGGTGAAGATACGCACAAGCTCATAGAAAGAAGAGATGCCTTCGTGAAACGGGCAATTAAAAGAAGTAAAGGCAGTACGAGGTCTTCAGCGTTGGTTGATGACAAGATTGGAGCTATAGCAGAAGAGCGAAGAGATATAGTCAAGGAATTTCTGGCTGCCGTTACGAAGGTCAAGACCTGCGGAAGTTGTCACGGGTTAGTAATTGACATCGCCAGCTTTGAGCTAACGCTAAGCGTTGAACAACAGAATTTCTCCAAGCTATCGGAAGGACAGGTACAGCAAGATCTTTCGGAAAGCCTTAAGCAAAAGGGATCGAGCAAAGATGGTACAGGGTGGGTTTAAGATGACGAATCCCTTGATTAAGGCCACCAAAGAGCGGAAATTAGAGCAGAAACGTAAGAGGGATGATCGGGAGGCCGACGAGGGTATCGTTGCGGACCTTGATGACGTTACACCTGAGGAGGATGATGAGGATGAAGAAGTCGAGATGCTCGACGCGGGAGGGGAAGACGCAGGGAGTAGCCTTGTTCAGGTGGAGGCAGTTCCATCAGAAGCCAAACGTAACTCTGGCGATGACGATACACAACAGTACATCAACGCTTACGAAGTTCATGCATCCTTGACCGAGCTCTTCGAGAAAGAGAAGGAGATCATGGAACTGGTCTACAACTCGCGATCGCGGCCAAGGTCGGTGGCTTCAGTCACTGCAGATATGTTCTTTATCAGAAATATTGTTGTACCCCCAAATAGGTACCGACCAGAGGCCAAGACTGGCGACGGTGAAATTGCCGAAGCGCAGCAAAACTCTTTGTACAAACAGATCTTGACTCACTGCGAACAACTGAACCAGATCCAAAAGGATATGAGAAGCAGTACTCCCAGCTCAGGCGGCCGACGTCGAGACTTCAATGATCTTCAAAACGTATGGGTCCGCTTGCAGGATGCTGTCAACGCTCTCATTGACCGTGACCGCAATCCAGTACAAGGTGCGGCTGGGAAGCAAAACGAAGACGGTATCAAACAGCTGCTTGAGAAGAAGGATGGTCTTTTTAGGAAGAACATGATGGGAAAGAGAGTGAACTTCGCAGCTAGAAGCGTTATATCTCCTGACCCCAACATTGAGACTAATGAGATCGGTGTTCCTCCAGTCTTTGCGAAGAAACTGACCTACCCAGAACCGGTTACTAACCACAATTTCTATGAACTTAAGGAAGCTGTTTTGAACGGGGTTGACAAATGGCCTGGGGCTGCGGCCATCGAGAACGAAAATGGGCAGGTTACAAGCCTCAGGACCAAGAACTTTGAAGAGCGACAAGCCCTAGCCAATCAACTACTCGCCCCATCAAATACCAACGTAACCGGCGCAAGGAATAAGAAGGTGTATAGACATCTCAATAACGGAGATGTTGTCATCATGAACCGACAACCCACGCTTCATAAGCCATCCATGATGGGTCACCGCGCTCGGGTGCTACCAGGGGAGAAGACAATCCGAATGCACTATGCCAACTGCAATACATATAACGCTGACTTCGATGGCGACGAGATGAACATGCACTTTCCGCAGAATGAGATTGCTAGGGCTGAGGCTTTGCAGATCGCTGATACGGATCATCAATACCTGGTAGCGACGTCTGGGAAACCCCTCAGGGGTCTGATTCAGGATCACCTTTCAATGGGTGTTTGGTTGACTAACCGTGATACGTTATTTGATAGAGACGACTACCACCAGCTCTTGTATAGCTGTCTGAGACCTGAGGATAGTCAGACCTCTTCCGACAGAATATTGACAGTCACCCCCGCTATAGTCAAGCCGAAAGCCATGTGGACCGGCAAACAGGTAATCACATCAGTACTGAAGAATTTAAAGCCAGACACACACCCTGGCCTGACGCTCACCGGAAAATCCCAAACTGCTGCAAACCGGTGGGGCGAAAATTCAGAAGAGGGAGTCGTGATATTTCAAGAGGGTGTACTTCTCTGCGGTATCCTCGATAAAGCACAGCTTGGTCCCACTAACGGAGGCTTTGTTCATTCCGTATACGAAGCTTACGGGCATACGATTGCTGGCCGGCTTCTCAGTGTTGTAGGACGACTCCTGACGAAGTTCCTCCACATGCGCGCCTTCACTTGCGGTATGGACGATTTGTTGCTTACAAAAAAAGGTGATGAAGACCGAAGAGAGAAGTTAAAGGATGTGAACAGCATTGGCCTGGAAGTCGCTGCAAAGTACGTCACTCTAGATGATACAAATCTAGACAGCAACGCTAGTGAGCTTCAAAGCCGCTTAGAGGACGTTATGCGTGACGACGAGAAACAGATTGGACTGGATGCTGTTGTCAACTCTCGAACCTCAATCCTGTCCTCCGAGATAACCGCCGCATGTTTACCAGATGGCCTGGTCAAGCCCTTTCCGAAAAATCAAATGCAGGCCATGACTACATCTGGGGCTAAAGGTTCCTCGGTCAATGCGAACCTCATATCTTGTAATCTTGGGCAGCAAGTTCTAGAGGGGAGAAGAGTACCTACCATGGTCAGCGGGAAAACGCTTCCATGTTTCAAGCCATTCGAGACCAACGTTAGGGCAGGGGGTTATATCACGGACCGCTTCTTGACCGGTATCAAGCCTCAGGAGTACTATTTCCATGCTATGGCTGGTCGAGAAGGCTTGATTGATACCGCCGTCAAAACTTCAAGATCGGGATATTTGCAGCGCTGTCTCATCAAAGGTATGGAAGGATTGAAAGTCGAGTACGATACCTCCGTCCGCGATTCTGACGGTAGCATGGTGCAATTCCTATACGGAGAAGACGGGCTAGATGTGACGAAGCAGAAACACTTGACAGACTTCAAGTTTCTTGCTGAGAATTATCTATCCCTGTTCGCGCAACTCAATGTCAGAGAGGAATTCTCTAAGATCATTAACGATGAAGTAAGCGAGTGGCAGAAGGAGGCTAAGAAGAAATTTAAGAAAACTGGGTTGATTGACGCGATGGATCCGGTGTTGGCTCACTTCAATCCCGGGAGTAAGCTTGGGAGTACATCGGAAACCTTTGCAACGGCGCTCAAAGCGGTAAGATACCTTGACAGGTGAATTGACGCTACTTTCTAACAGCTTCATGTGTAGTATTGCGAAGTGAATCCCGAAAGGCTCCTGAGAGATAAGAAGAAGGATATCCTTGACGGCATCTCAAAGAAGACATTCACCGCATTACTGGATATGAAGTACATGAAATCAGTAGTTGACCCAGGTGAAGCTGTGGGCATTGTCGCCGGCCAGTCCGTTGGGGAGCCGTCGACACAGATGACACTCAACACCTTCCATTTAGCTGGTCATTCAACGAAGAACGTCACGCTAGGTATACCCCGTCTACGAGAAATCGTCATGACCGCAAGCAACCATATCACGACGCCGATGATGACTTTACATCTCAATCCGGAGCTGACAGAGGAGGATGGCCATCGATTTGCGAAGGGTATCAGCAAACTTACCCTTGCCGAGGTCATTGACACAGTGAGTGTGAGTGAAAGGATTGGCAAAGGGATTGGCTACGCAACCGCCAAGAGCTACAACATTCGCCTCGCATTCTTCCCATCCGAGGAATACCAAGCACAGTATGCTATTAAGATCCAGGACGTTCTGCGTACACTCGAACATAAATTCATTCCCCGTTTAGCAAGAACCATAAAGAAAGAGCTCACCAGTAAGGGTGATGCAAAGCTACTCAAGACCAGCGCCGCTCAACCCGAGATCGGGAAGGCGTCAGGTACGATTGTGCAAGCACCCTCAAAAGCTGGAGGGGAAAGGGAAGGCGGAGAAGATGACGAGGACGACGATGGTGACGATGACGCCACGAATAACAAACAGAGGCAAAACAGAGCCGCGGCTATCTCTTATGACGCTCCCGATGATGAGGAGGAGGCTATCGCCGATCAAGCTCGGCGAGAATCTACCCCTGACGCCGACATGGAAGATGAAGGTTTCGTCGGAAGCCCTCGCGCATCTCAAACTGAAGGGGATTTGCAACCCCAAGAGGAAGACGACAGCCCATCAAAAGATTCACCGACTGTGGCTGCCAAAGAGAGAGAGGACAGAATCATGACAAAAGTACAAGCCCTAACGCGCTTCGCATTTGACGACAAGTACGGCCAGTGGTGCGAAATCCGCTTTGAGGTAGGCACTCTATTACGCAAAGTCAATAGTATAAGGCAATGAAGACTGACACTTGATGCCCACAGTACGATGTCAACACAGCCAAACTCTTGATGCTCAACCTGGTCGAAGACGCCTGTCACTTCGCTGTAATCCAGTCCATCCCCGGTCTGAAAACCTGCATGCTCTCTGAGGAGAAGTCTCGAAATCCCATCACAGGCGAAGAAACAGTTTCCCCTGTCGTCATCACGGAAGGCGTCAACCTCACCGCCATGCACGATTATCAAGACCAGCTCGACCCTCACAAAATCTTCACCAACGACATCGCCGCCATGCTGCGCCTTTACGGCGTCGAAGCGTGCCGCGCGAACATTATTCTGGAAATGGACTCAGTCTTCAAAGGCCACGGCATAACGGTCGACAACCGACATTTGAATTTGATAGCAGATATGATGACTAAAGGTGGCGGCTTTAGCCCTTTTAGTCGTAATGGGTTAAAGGGTAGCGTTAGTCCTTTCATGAAGATGAGCTTTGAGACTACGGTGGGCTTCTTAAGGGATGCGTTGCTGGATGCGGACTGGGATGATCTGAAGGGTCCGAGTGGTAGGATTGTTGTAGGGAGGGCCAGTACGGTTGGGACGGGGGCTTTTGATGTTCTGATGCCCGTTGCTTAAACTAGCGCGCAATGCTACTCGCACTGTGGTCTGCATCGGGCGGCGTCGCGCTCCAGTTATCAGGCGAAAGTCGTGTGCATAGTACTGCTCCAATGTACAATCATCTAATGCAGTACGTCCCAGAAATCGACGCCAGAAGACGTTTGCTTTCAAGCGTCCATATCCATCATCGCAGCATCAATATCCTCATCTCCGTAGTCGTCAGGTGCACCGTTCCCTTGAACTAGGTCCATCCCTCCACCTCCAACCACCAACTCCCTAATCTTCTCTTCCTCCATTTTCTCCTTGTGCCTCTCCAAATCCGCGATACTCCACGTACTGATGCCCTCCTGATCCTTTGCCCTAAACGGCTGCGCCATCGTGCGCAAGAACTTCTTCGCGCTCGCCACAGCCATATCCGTACTAATATTCGTATCCGACTCCAAAAGGGCCTGATTGATCCATTTCGGCAACTGGTTACGCTTCCGCTGAAAGCGCCTGTCCGCCAAAACCATGATCCCGTAGTCGTCTTTACCGCGAAGAACACGGCCCAGACATTGCGCGGCGTGGCGCATGGCGTCGAAGGAGAGGAAGTCGTTTTCGCGGATGCGGTAGGTTTCCCGCAGGAATTCGAGGCGCGCTTTGAGGATGCGGCTTTCGGTGTATTGGAAGGGGACGCCGATGCAGATGACGGTGCGGCCGTAGTGGTGGTCGAAGTCGATGCCTTCGGAGACTTTGCCGCGGGCCACGCAGAGGAGGATGGCGCCGCGACCGTTGCAGCATGCGGTGCGGTAGGTCTCGAGAGCGAGCGAGGTTTCTTGACTATCGGGCGTTTCGACGAGGATGAGTTTGTAGTTCCAGATTTCGTCGAGGATGCCCTGTGATCGTCAGTATTTCCAGGCGAGGAGGTTCGTGTTCGGATGGCAGCATACCATGCCCTGCCACATGCTGATTATACTCTCCATGTACAGGTAACTGGGAAAGAACACCACAATACCGTCTGGTGTGATCTTTGAGAACTCCATAAGAAGGTTTCCATAATTCCGCACATTCGTGGGGTCGTTTCGCGTTTGAAACCCTGAACTGATCTGCGCTTGATCGCTGCCTCTAGTGACAATCATAGGCAAGAACGACCTTCGAGCAAGAGTCATACTGTATGATTCTTGTACTACGGTAGTGAAACCGAGCATCTTTGGATACATTTCCAGGGGGGATATAGTTCCCGAAGTAATGATCACGGAGCTGAACCTATCGAAGACAGGCTTGATTGCAATTGCTGCATCGAGACATGTGAAGTGGAGAACCGGATTCGGCACCGTGGCCGTATCTGACTCGAAAGGCTCCAAGATGAGGAGGAATCCCTTGTCATAGGTTGCAGCGAGGGTCGCAAAAGTCGCCACTTCTTGCAAAGGCTGGTAGTCTTCTATGTTAGTCAGCTCAAGCGTTCTGACCAGCGAAGTGAGACGTTCCGCGCAGAATCTAGCGTTCGGTCAGCTCTGGCTGCGAATTCTAGCTGGACGATGCTATACCTCAGCGGTTTCCTCTCAATGAAAGTGAGGTCTTTCAGATGCTGTAGGAAAGACGGAGGCGTCTCTGATATCACATGGAGGACTTTCATACGCGTCTCCATACACAAAATTGGTCTGGGATCTAGGTAGATGGGGTGATATGTATATACCTTCAGATACTCAACGAATCGCTTCAAGAACGCAACAAAATGCTCTGCTCTTCGGATGTTCCCAGGTACAGCCTCCTTTAGCAGGTCATCCGGCAATGCTGATAGGATTAGCACGAACATGCTCTCCTTTTGACTGCCTACTTACCTGGATTAGACATAAAAGCGTCCTCTTGTCGTGCCTCGTCGGCGTCTCGAAGCCCTTCGACGAGTTTCGCATATTCATTTTGCAATTTGTCCGCATCAGACGACTTCATCTCATTAATCTTCCGCTCTAAGTTGTTGGCACCCCTTGTAGCTTTACGTAATGAGTCCTCTGTTAGATCGATGCTGAGTGACTCTATGCAAACGTTGTCAATGTTATGGGCTTCGTCGAAGACCACTATACAATCTTTCGAGAGCTCCTTGGAAACCCGCTCGGCGATCTTAGGATCAAGTAGGTAGTGGTAAGAGTATATGATAACGTTGCAGAACGGCATCTGATCGCGTCAGCAGTCTGCATTGCCCGTGCTTCCACGAAACATACCATTCGCCTGGCAGAGAAGTAAGGACACTGCTTGTGTTCTTCACCGTACTTCAGCAGACCGTCAAGGGTAAACACCCCAGGAGGAACAAGATTATGCGGCTCTAATAGATCGAGGTTCTGTACTTGTAAGCTCTTATACTATGTCTGATGGTACATTTGCGTGGCTTACGTCGTGGTAGATACAGAGGTCGACGTCCTCGCCTCTCTCCTTTTTCTCTTTTACAAAGCCTGCAGTCAGACTTCTACACCGAGCATCCACAACAGAGCCACTCTTTTCCCTCTTAACAGACGGATGAAGACACAAATTCTTTCGGCTCGTCAGTCCTAGACCCCTGAAGTCTTCTTTATACCCGAGTTGATCCTCGCGGTACTTCATTAATGCTTTCAGCTCAGCCAAAGCTTTCTCTATCTCGGACATAGTACCTGTGCTCCATCAGAAAGTTCTGGCTTAAGATACGCATGGGCGGTCTGGCTACCTACGTGAACAGTAGATGAGCTTCCGATGTTCCGGGTAATATTGCTGGTAAGCCACGATCAGGGACAAGAGAGACACTGTCTTCCCTGTCCCTGAGGGCATCTCCAAAACGCAATGACCACCAGCATCCAGAGTCCCTAAATTGGGTCTATCAACACACTGTAGCTTAGGCCTTGCAGAGCCTTATGCAGCGTACGCTTCAAATCACACATATATCTGTATTTATAAGTTAGCAACTGTGCACTTTGGTGGTTTCGACGCTTAGACGTACGCATATTGCTCTGCACCACGTCAGCTGCGCAGGCACGGAGACTGCGAGTTTAGGTCTCTGACCTGGGTAGATCCGAGGATACGGAAAGAGGACCGGAAGATCCCTGTCCGGAAGTTAGCAAGAAATGTTTTGCGTTATGATTTCACACGGCTCGTACTCGATATTGAACTTCATGTTAAGCTCGTAGACGTTGATGCTGAGATTGTAGAGTGAAGTCTCGAAGTAGCACGCCGAGTCACATGGCTTCGCGATCACCATGGAAGTTAACTTATTACTAATCACTAAACTAAGTTAGGTGTTGGTAATGACGACGAGGAATCGTCAACTTCACAATTAGCGCTTCGAGACTTATAAGCTTTCTTTGCCGACCACCACATTATTCTTGAGGAGTTTGGCGCTCACTTACTTAACGGGAGTCCCTCCATCTGCTGAGTTAAGATGAGCAAAAGACAGTTCAAGTCTCAGGCCTCAAGCAGCCGAGCCGTCTCCGGCGCCTTCCCTTCACGAACACAAGGATTTGGTGGTCTAGGAGGTGCTACACCAGGTCATAGCTTAAGCTCGTCTACCCTATCGCCTTTATCATACGTCGCAGAGCCACCGGACTTTAGCGATATATCAGACTCTACTCTCGTTGTGGCCCTCAAGAATTTGTCGAAGAAGGACAACACTACAAAGGCAAAAGCATTAGAAGAACTCGAAAACTATGTTCTAGCTCGAGGACCGGAGACAGGTGGCGTCGAAGATGCTCTATTGGAGGCCTGGGTGGGTTTCCATAAGATGTACATATCAGTATCTTTAGTAATGGCATACTCTTTTCTCAGATCAAACTTTATCCACGTACTTCAATAGATAATTCACGTCGAGTCCGTCAACTTGCGCATACTGTGCAAGGTCATATAGCTGCAGCGTATGGAAAACGCATAGCTAGACATATGCCCAAGCTGGTTGGGGCGTGGTTAGCAGGGCTATATGACAATGATCGACCAGTCGCAAAGGCTGCGCGGGAGTCCTTCAATCGAGTCTTTCCCATAGAAGATAAGATGCGGGCTATCTGGAAGGTCTACCATTTACCGATCCTAAAATACTCCCGAGGGGCTATACTGCGCGAAACGGTGCAAACCTTAAGTGACGAGCGAACAGTTAGCCCTGATGATGCGGAGGCGAAGTATGCTCGGGTTGTTGGCAGCAACATATCGGTCATCACTCATCTGATAGGCAAGTCTCAGATATTTCATCTCCCTACTGCTCCTTGCTGACGGTGTCGTTTGATAGCTAAGATAGCAACAGAGGAAACAAGCAAGGAGCATGAACTTTATACCAGCCTATTCGGTGACATAAAGTTGTGGAGATTCTGCTCTCATCATGATGCCTTTGTGCGAAGGGCGGTGTACAAGATGTTTTCCGCAGTCGTGTCAGAACAACCCCTAGCCTTAGACTATGCTATTCTCAGCACAGCCATGGTTGCAGAAGCCCTTACAATTGGACAAACAGGGTCTGCTTACGATTATTCTGACGTTCTCTGCGTTTTGACAAAGGCTAGGCCAGACGTATGGACGGACTTATATGCTGCTAAGAAGCCGGCTGCGAAAGGCCTGCGACAGTTCCTGAAGAAAGGCTCTCAAGGAGCTCCTGCAGAATACTGGGCAAATATCGAACAACTCTTCTCTCTCCTCCCACCAAGCATCATAACCCCAAACCTGGCGGCAGATGGGGACCAGCTGTTGTTGGCGAGAGACATGCTAGAGTCATTACATGATGGTGTCCTCAAGGATTCTAGGGCCAATCAGCTAGCTGCATGGAAATGTTATGTTGCTGTCGCTATGTCAATCTCATCCCGGCTAAATAAGACAGAAGATCGTCCGCGGCTTCTTGAGGAAGTCATCGTACCTCTGTTCGGACAATACGTCACACCGAAGTCAGAGTCGTCCCGGTGGTCCACTGGAGTTTCTCCGGCATTGGGGACTAGTCTCATAGCCGTTGCCTTCCATGAGACCATAAGGCTGGGTGGGCATCGGATTCTGGAGGAGGAGTGGGAGCGTCAATTAGGCATCCTCACGGAGCATATTAAGACATCACACCCTGAGCAGTCTAAAGACTATGCTAGGTCACAAGATGCTGTGGCTGCTGAGGTCAACAGATGGTTTGCCTTGACAGCTGAGATCAACAGAGATGCTGCGGGAACCATCCAAGATTGCTTTGCCAAGACCTCCGTGTCTTTAGTCGAATGTGCGATTGGCGTTCTAAAGACGAGAAACGGAAAACCCTATGGCGCAGCGGCGGCGATCGAGGCCGCAGTGAGATTGGTACCCTCGTTGTTGATGAGGAGCGCCAGTAGCCAAGAACGTATAACAAGGTTCATTGGGGATGATGTTCCATCCCTAATACTCTCACCATCCTCATCTTGGCTGATCGACATTATATGCGCCTTTAAAGGGCAGCAGGGATTTGAAACTGGGCGTGATGCCGCATTACAGGCGCTAATTAGGGCTCCCAGCTCGTCAGGCAAGGACGTCGCCCTCTGCAAAGCCGTAAAATCGTCCTGGTTTCAAGGTACGTCTCACAACGCTGACTTGAACCATACGATACTCCAAAGCCTTCGTAAGGCGATCAACGGCGAAGGAGGGAGTTGGGACGTCATCATCGCGGTCTTAAAAAGTCCCTCGACACCACCTGAGCTCATCGAACAGCTACTCGCTGCATTTACCGAGAGTCTCTCCGTGGATGGCGAGATATTACAGGCTCTGCATGGGCTCGACCTGACAGTCAGACACAATGCCGGAGCCAGCAAAGCTTTCTCGACGACAGCTGAAGGCTCCAAGCTGCTTTCGACGCTACTGCTCCTGTGCGAGTCATCGACTGACGACATTGCGCACCAAGCTGCGATTGTGAGTGCAGCCCTGGAGAAAGTCCTACTCAATCAGACCATGTTAGAACTCATCAGCAGAGAGTTGGCGGATGCAGGACCTAATTCGTTATCGTAAGTCCCACGGTGCTGAAGCAGAATTTAATGAAGTCTTGCCATGACGACTGCACTGCATTGGGCTACTTTTTTGAATGCTGACTATTACAGTGTGGAGTCATTGGTAGATCAAGCTTCCAAGCTATACCTACAGGTGTCCGATGAGGACCGTTCCACAGTTGCAGCGCAGATACTTCCAGAGTTTGCGCAGTCGTCGGCCGCAATAGAACCTTTCCTCAGGCTTGTCCCCAACCCGGCACTAGCCTTGACCAGCCCTCTAGGCGGCGCGGTATACATGGTCGACCGACAGTCTGCAGACACTGATTTACAGCATGCTGTCACAATCTCTCGAGACCCTAATGGATACCCTCCCGCCCTTCGGATGGCAATCTTTATCCTTGAAATGCTGGAGAACTCCGATATCTTCCAGTTCCTGAGCGCGGGGCAACGGATGAATACATTGTCTTACATGTTACTACTACTAAATCTCGCGAACGACAATCTTGGACTTCACGGCGCGAACCACTTGTGGAACTCGTATGATCCTGAAGTGGAAGAGGGAATGGCTCATTTCGTTTCCCAGACGCAGGCACTTGTTGCTGGCTGGCTCAAAGTGGCACCTATCTCGGACTCAAGATCTACTGTGGAGGCTGAAGCACTGCATGCTGTTCAACATATGTTTTTCGAACAATCTCGAGGCTTGTCTGCGGTCGCCTACAATCATGCACAAGCTTTGAGTTTCCTACAATTGGAAATGTCAGAGCTCTATGGCACTGCCTCTTTGATTCCTTTAGAGGGATCTCTTTTGAAGGACCTCCGGAGGAGTCCAGATGTCTTCTTAGTAACTGCTTTTCTGGCAGTTTATAAACCACACGAAGAATCCGTGCGATTGTGCAATGAACTTGTCAGCGACCTCACGGGGCTTGATATCTTGCAGAGTAATGCAGAAGGTATGACCCGAGCATCCTATCAGACATACTGAGCGCTGACCTTCTAGCTCTGCGGCAGCTTGTTGTATTGAATGCTATTGTTCGAAATCAAGAGGGCATACCTGACGACATACCGCAACAACGCTTGGTCTTTCTAACCAAGCATCTAATCTCATCTCTTGGACAGGAGATGATGTCGGCGCCAGTCATTGCCGAAATACTGAAGCTACTCAACACTGTGCTACCGATTATAAAAGGAATATATGGTTCGCACTGGACGGAAATTCTACAGTTCATCAGTACATTGTGGTCAAAGTCCCCGCAGAGTGATGATCAACACATACCTGTGTTTCATTCCTCGCTACGTTTGCATGCAACTTTGAGATCTCTGGTAGGCAACGATGAGGGCAACGACGACTTAGATGACGCATGGAAAGAAGCTCAAGCCCATCTTTCGATGGGTATGCTCAACCTGTTAAAGCATTCTCGAGGTGCGTGATTACTTCGATGGGCGTAGACCCCAGCTTACAGTTTTGCAGCGGCTTCAGATGATTCCAACCAGCCATTGGGGATTGTCCATGAGTTACTTGCACGAGAAATGTCGAGGATCCCCGTCGATCATCTGGAGGATCCGAGTGAGGCACGTACATACGTCGGACCGATCCCTAAGTCAAGAGTCCGCTAATTATGCGAGTGTAGCTCTATCCACTTCTCTACGAGAGTTCTCGTTCTGTCCAACAGACTGCATATAACCTACTCCACAATCATATCCCTCCTTCACAAGAGCAGATCTCCCTAGACGTGGCTCTCTCTAAAGGTCACGCAACGCTACCAGACGAACTCTTGTCGCTGATCTTGGTGGCTCCCACATCGGAATCGCTAGCTGAGGCAAGCGTTGCACGTATGATGCCACTACATCTTCATGGTTACCTCCTAAGTTGGAAGCTCGTCTTCGATCATTTCACAGACGCCTCTTACAAGGTGAAAGCGGACTATGTCGAGAACATAAAGCAGGGAACGTACCTCGTTGGCTTTCTGGACCTGATGTCTGATTGGCTGGGCCACTCTAAGAATAAACCAGTGGACGCGAGCAAGTTCGACATCACGTCGTACGCTCCGGATACCGAGAGCTCGCCGGAGAGGGATCTGCAATGGCTTCTAATACACTTATACTACCTAGCACTGAGGCACCTCCCAACACTATCGAAGAACTGGTGGTTGGCAGGTGCGAATCGTCAAACAGTCCTAGCAGTCGAGTTATGGACTGAGAAATACGTACGTCCACCCTAGCCACCTAGAAGCAGTAGCTACCCAGCCTCCACAACTTTTCCACCAGAACCCGACACGCTAACAACAGCTCTACAGATAACGCCCTCCATTATCGCCGCCGAGCTCGCCACCGTAGAGGACTGGATCCCGACCCAAGACACCGAAACGCAAGCGCTCATCATCAAAGTCAACCCCAAAGGCAAAGAAATCACCGCCGGCTACGAAATCGACGACCAGACGATGCAGATCGCCATCAGGCTGCCCCCGACCTACCCGCTGCACCAAGCCACGGTCGAAGGCATCAAACGCGTCGGCGTCGACGAGAAGAAGTGGCAGAGTTGGCTCATCAACACTCAGGGCGTCATCACGTTTTCTGTGAGCTTCCCTCCCAGCCTCTTTGATCGACTCCGTTTCCTTCTGTACCCTTCCTTTCCTCTCAGTCAGCGATCCCACTCTCTGCTCCCCACACTACGACACGAGGAACCAACCTCCGTCGTTTACTGTCAACAAACTACTCCACCAAGACTGACTGAAACGTATTCGTCCGCAGAACGGCTCCCTGATTGACGGTCTCATCGCTTACCAACGCAACGTGGTTGGTGCCTTCAAAGGCCAAGCCGAGTGCGCCATCTGCTACTCCATCATCAGCGCCGACCGGCAGCTGCCCAACAAGCGGTGCGGCACCTGCAAGAATACATTCCACTCCATGTGCCTGTACAAGTGGTTCAAGTCGAGCAACTCGGCCAGCTGTCCGTTGTGTCGGAATGCTTTCAATTACAGTTAGACAGAGTAGAATTGGGCGGGCATGCAGGGAAGGGGAACGTTGGTAAACACTGTTCATTGTTCATACGCTAAAGAGGCATGCACTGGTATATGTAAACCAAACCCAATAAACTCCATAGCCCCCACCCCGAAACTCACAAAACAAACCAAAAAAAGCTACGCACACCCCAACCCCCCGAGAGCCCTCAGCGCCCTGAGGCCCTGCGCCTCGAAGATCCCCACCACCCGCTCGCACTCCCCCCTCAGCCTCTCCTCGCCGGCCGCAGCGTTGTGAAAGATCCACTCTTCCACAGTCATCGCCTTCTCCGGGGTCGTCAGTTCCCCAGAGAAGCCCTTCCCGCCAGCCGGCAGGCCCGCGTCGAAGACCGTCTCCAGGTCCACGGCAGACCAAGGAGTGGCCGAGTGGAGCCCGCCGGCGGTGATGTTGTGGCGGGAGGGGGTGCGGACGGCGAGGGGGGAGGAGGGGGGCGGGGGGTTCCTCAGCGGAGAGAACATGTCCAGGAAGGGGCCGGAGCCCAGCCGTGGTGGTTTGTTCTCCGCGTCGGAGGATTGGGGTGATGGGGATTTGGTGAGGGCGGGGAGATCGTCGGGGGGCGGCGAGGACTTTGGTGACTCTTCTTGAGGGCTGTCGGCGGGCACACGTGATCGTAGAGAGGCGACTGAGGCGGTTGATGCCTTTCGTATTGTCGAGGTGCCCCGTGTCATTCGCTTCTTTGGCGGCGGAGCTTCCATCTCGGTCTCCATCTGCTCGCTTGTTCGCTTCGTGGAGGTGCTTGAGGCTTTGGAGACGCGCGAAGCTTTAGAGGCGCGTACATTGCGAGCTCGTCGCGCTTTAGTGGGTTGAGTCGCGGTCATGGCAAAGAATAGACATGATGGAGAGCGACGTTGATGTTCGTCACTGGCACGAGTCAGCTTCACGATGTCTTTAATGGACGGAGTGAGCAGGGCACAAACAATGGGTTGTCCTTTGGCTCCCAACCATCCAGGCCCAGGTTGCAGTATGGACAGGTTACAAAGTCATCACTCTCAGGTGTCGGGCAATAGTACCATCCCGCTTCGACCATCTATTGGGAGAGGCAATTAGCATCACGGGTTGAAAGGGATGGAGTCAGGAAAACTAGCCTTCTCGGTTTTGCAGGTCCACCCTTTCTTGTGCTCATGCGGCCAGCTCTCAGCGAATGTAGATTGTCTCGCATTCATCATTTTCTCGCTCAGTGGATTTTCTTCCACACGGTCTGGATCTTCCACGCGCTGTTCGATGCACACATTGATGGCCCATCCGCAGTGTTCGGAAAGTTTCAAGTGTTCAGTAGCCGGATCATCATCTTTTTCCCACCCATCAAGGGAGATTTGACAGTGGAAACACACGACGTTGTCGGGATCGGATGCAGTTGGTTTATAATAGAAGCCGGCTTTGGCGAGCTTGTGTTCCTGATTAGCAACGCGAAATCAGTTGCAATTAAGGCTTGGGAACTTACTTGCGTAGGTGACGGGGACTTGTGTGGCCATTTCAGAGCTCTGGATGTCTTCGTGTTCGAGGCTCTTCTTTTTGGCTGAGGATGTATGACATCGAAGGATGCAAGGCGCGCAGCAAACATTTCCATTCCTTCGGTAGCTGCCATGACGTGAAGATAAAGCGGTTCCAGGAGAGTAGCGAGACAGAGACAATGGAAGGACGCGATTGGAGAGCAGTATAGGAGGAATCAGAATCGTGCGAGTCGCAATGCTTTCGACTGGTACCGGAAGGAACACGATGGTAGGTGCTAAAGGAAGCTGACAAGGTGAATGTAGATGATCAGCGAGTTGACGTAGGTTGAGCTGACGGATTGAGCTGGCGGATTCAATCAAACGAAAGGGTGCGCTGATCAATGATCTTGAGAAGAGTCGCGTTGGAGTTGTTGGTGGTTTGAGGAAGAGTGTTTTGTTTTGGCTAAATAACGTTACCGTACTTTGGTTCCTGGCCCGCAATTTAGCGTGACCTGATGTGACGTAAGTTAGCGTGTGTGCGACTTCAAGCCAAGCGAGCGGACAAGGAAGATCATCAACAGCCGAATTCTCCGGGAACCGGTGCCCAGCACAGCATTCAATGCGCAAACAATACTCCGTGAGGTTCAACATCCGTTCTTCTCTGGTTTGGTTGAGCGACCCCCTGATGGCGATCACTCGGAAGCAGCGACGATTGTGCGATTCTACAGCGCTACGACAATATAATCCTGAGTGAGATACAGATATAATAATGGCCTTGCGACACCTTCAAGTAAGCTGGATGCTTCCCGTCCATGCCAGGTTTCATAAAACTGACCATTTGTTTGAAGCCTACAAACGTCCTTTGGAATGGCACCAAGAGTCAATCTTTCCTTCATGCCAGTGTCAGGCGGAAATCTCGGCTTCATCACACACCGTGCGAGCAATTACGGAAATTCGCTTCACAAAGCTCTCAGGGAGCCGGAAAGGAGAGTGGATATTTAGACCTTCCTTCAGACTCAACGTCCTCAGAAATATCAAGCTCTCTTTCTTCAAGATCTTCACATTCTAGCGTTTCTGGCCCTGCTCAGTCACCCTCCCCGAAAACATCCAACCGACCGGCAAAACCACCACTAGACTGGGACGACAATCCAGACCTCACCATCTCCGCCTTCTCACAACTACCCTCCTCAAACTTTGGTGTCAATCAGCACATGGTCATCAATGATGAATTCAAGGAAGCTTTGAGACAAATCTTATGGCAGTTCCGAGCCCCAATCCGCTATGCTTTTGCCTATGGGTCCGGTGTCTTCCCCCAAAGCAAAGCCTCCGCGTCAAGCGCCAGTGGCTTGCACCCAGCACCAAACCCCGCTATCACGAAGGTACAAAAAGGGGAAGGAAAGATGATCGACTTCATCTTTGGTGTCTCTTACTCGCAGCACTGGCACTCTTTGAATTTGCAACAACATCGTGACCATTATTCCGCAGTCGGATCTCTAGGCTCATACATGGTCTCGCGAATACAAGACAATTGGGGCGCGGGCGTCTACTTCAATCCCTACGTTACGGTCAACGGCACTCTGATCAAGTACGGCGTCGTGAACCTCGATACACTATGTCGCGACCTGTCTGAATGGGATACCTTGTACCTCGCCGGTCGGCTCCAAAAGCCGGTCAAAATCCTCCGAGACGACGCTCGTGTTCGTCTCGCCAATCAAGTCAATCTCATTTCCGCCGTTCGTACCGCACTACTTTTACTTCCATCTTCGTTCAGCGAGCACGAGCTTTACAGCACCATTGCCGGAATGTCCTATATGGGCGACCCGCGTATGACTCTTCCAACGGAGAATCCGCACAAGGTCGCCAACATGGTCACCCATCAGCTTCCCAACTTCCGCCGGCTCTATGCTCCGCTCATCGAAAACCTTCCAAATGTCGCATTCCAAGACCCACGCTGCAGCAGACCGGATTGGGCGGATGACCCTTCAGCCAACGTCACGCTGGTACAAGACATGGATCCGGTCAAACGTGGGAACATGGTCCGACGTCTCCCGAAATCCTTCCGAGAGAAACTGTACTTCCGTTATCAGTCTAAGTTTCAGATCCCACGACTCGAATTTGATAAGATGTTGGAAGAGAGCAGTGATGAGGATCCGACCAGGATCAAGCGAAGACAGGGTGGAAAGTTCGAGCAGCGCGTCGCCGCGGACGACCAATTGGCTCTGAAGCAGGAAGTCGGCGGTGTGATCAAGAAGACGATCGGCTGGCCGAGCATGAGTCAGAGCATCAAAAGCTTCGTCACCGCAGGCTTCGGTCGGGGCTGGAGATACGTGATGGAGAAGCGAGCAAAATACAAGGAAGGAAGCCAAAAGTCCAAGGAACCACCATTTGATCAGGCAAACGAAAAGCGAGAATAGTACCTTATGCATTAAGTCATTTGGTGCTTACAGAACGGGGAAAACCCGAGCTCTCTCGCAGATGTTCTCTTTGTCGAAAAGCATAGCATAGCATCGTAGGCACAAGCCACGATCCGGGGTTTTGGACCGCGCCAACCGGCGTACACACCATCCGGCACGCCGGAGTTGGAATTATATGTATAGCTTTCTCTTGTTCTGCAAAGCAGAAAACACTATCAAGAATGAAATATATCAAGCATAGTACCAGCCTGACAGTACCGGCTACCGTTAAGGTCCGCTCGAGACAAGGACTTCGTAAGCGCCGTTCAAGTATGGTCAATGAATTGGCTCTTGGGGCACAAGCTGTCACAATGACATACAACGTCAAACCCTCGCTAAGCCGACACAACACCATACCAGATCAAGCCCATCACTCCACCCAAAAGGATGGCCAACGGCACACTCAACCCAAACCAATACCCACCGACATAGCTTGTAGCTGTCACGACGACCCACCAAGGGTCTCTGCCCAGACTCGATCCCGTCGTGAATGTCTTGTCCACATATCCGATTTCCCACAGCCGATAGACAGCGGTGTAGATGAGCCCCACCGCCGCGGCGTTGATGCCGCGGAGGCCGGACTGGACCCAACGCCGGGTACGAAGTGTCCGCCACATACCCATGGTGCCGTGCACGGTGATTAAGCCTGGGGCGAAGATGGCAATGTAGCCAATGACAGCGCCGGCGGCGCTAGGTAGACCGCCGTTGATGGCGGTTAGTGAGCCTAGGTACACGGCGACTAGGGCGGGTAGAGATGTGGTAAGCTACGGTGGAGTGTTTCAGATGCTCAAAGGAGGGCGATGGATAAGCTTTACTTACAATTGAAGTTGGGTCCCGGGAATGCCTGGATGATCGCTAGGCCGAGAAGAAAGTCCCGCGATGATACCCAGCCTTCGGCGACTATGTATCTAGAATTCATAAGTTAGCTACCGGCCAACGGGATGACGGAAAGTATATGGCTAACGACGTACTCTCGAAGGAGTGGAATGACGACAGGACCACCACCAAAGATGATAGTTCCTGCCAAGTACAAATTTGCGAAGAGGCTGAATAGCAACGGTCGGTGCATGAGCACTCCTCTCAACACCATTATAACAACAAAGGTAACGAGGAATCCAATTATAAGGAAAAGGCCGAACTGCCAGGACATATTCAGATCGCGGTCTGCTGGAACAACGCGCGGTTCCTGTCGCTCGTCTGGTTCGGATTGTGGTCTTGACACATCGTCCTCGACAACAGGAAGTACCGAGCGAGGCAAGGATTTGCCCGATGAAGACGTTGGTCGTGCTGATCTTGGACCTGATGAAGCGGACGCATCCACTGCTGAATTATTACGGGGCTCGCCACCGAGCTCCTGCTGGTTGTCCCGCGGCCGTTCTGGATCCGTGTCCATTTCAACCTCGTCGGTTTGGTTCATCGACCTGTTCCTCCTACGCATCGTTTGCAAAAGCTTCGTTGCCATTGGGTGCAGCCATCGATAATCCCAGACAACAGTCACTGCGCCCGCCAGAAAAATCAACAAGGGAAAGTACCAGAGCGCATTATAAAGCATTCCCGCGGTCGCTCCAAGGAACACCAGTATCCGAGTCACTTTATCCGTGATGGCTTTCTGCGCCAGCTGCACGGCTGCCAGTGCAATGATGCCCACAATAGCAGCATTCAGACCGGATAGGAGGGCATAAACGGGTCCAGGTAGGACCTCGCCGACTCGTGATATCCCGACGGACAGGCCATACATGCCTATTGCCCCTGGAAGACTGCACGTAGCATCTCAAGGCTCAGCGGCTATGCCTTGTAGCGAGAGCATAAGAAAGGGAAGTGTATATACCTCCATATCAAGAACCCCACAACAGCAGATATAAAGCCGTTGTGGATTAGATTGATACAGTAGTGCATCTTCGTACTGCCAGGACCCGAAAGAGCCTGGCAAATGGCAAAGAGCTCTTGGTACATCTGCTCGTCGAGCCATTGATGCTTCTCAACAAACTTCTGATGGAACTGCTAAGGTCGACAAGCAAAGAATAAGTATAAAGCGTCGCAAACGCTATACCTTCTCAAGTTTTGAACATACGATCTTGAAGTGCACTGAAGGGCCCCCAAAGCTCGTGAATCCAAGATACCAATTCTTGTCCAGCGTCGCCCACAGATTTTGTGAGAGGTGCCATCCTTTGCGAGATTCAGATCCCTCCGCAGAGCGATCGACGCCCCTCAGAGCTGCAAACATAGAAGATAACACCCTTCTTTGTACTTGCTCTGAATCTCTGGCCTCGAGATAGGACGTTTAGGCAGGGCTCGCGGAGCAACAGAATGCTTAGTAATCTGCCTGTAAAAAAAGTCAAAAGCAACAACAGTCAGGGGAACGGATCGAAGATCAAGAACAACAAAAACATACAGCAGCAGGTATTCGCTGGTCGTCACCGACCCAACTACTAATCCGCCGATCTGTGGCTTGTGTATGGCAGAGCGGACGGGATGCCCAGTTCTCCACAGTCTATGGCCGTATGTGGTAGACTTGTCGTCTCTATGAATATATGAAGAGACGATATCAAAAGCGTGAATGAGAAGTGTGGTGAACCAAATCCCTACTATACACAATAACGCAAGAGCAATAACAGGAGATCCATTCAATTACTCGCTGCCCTAAGCGTCACGACGCCATACAATACCTTCCAGCTAACATTCCCTCCCAGAGAACTAACCCATCTCCGTCCCCAGCACTTCCAACTCCACCACGAAACCCGACGTCTCCCCAGCCTCCTGAAGAGCCTGCAAACCACGCTGGACTTCAGGCTTACGGCGGATCGTCTCGCGCGCCTGACACACACAATCACCATCAGCCCCGACCATCAGGATCACCAAAATCAACGCAACGGCCCACTCACCTCAAAGTTCTCCCACCCCACAATCCCCAGCCAAACCTCCCCCTCCAAATTCAAACTCCTCCCACCAATCGCCCCTCGCATCGCCCCCTCCCCTCCTCTCTCCATCACGCCTAGAAGCTCCCTCCACGCCTTCTCCGCCGCCTGCACGTCCTTCCCAGACTCAGCGCCCGACGCCGCCGGCAACTGGATCTGAAAGATCTCCGTTACCGGCGCGGACGCGCAGCTCACGGGGCCGCCGTCCGTCTCGTACACCTGCGGCTGGGGGGGGGGCGGTGAGGAGCGGTTTGATGTTGCCGGCGAAGGAGCGGAGTTCGGGGGAGGAGAGGAAGGTGGTGAAGGAGGAGTATTTGTCCCATTCTGGTGTACGAGAGGTGAGAACCGCACGGGACGGGGATCTGGGGGGTGTTGTGCGTATGGCTAGGCGCGTAGTGTATAGGATTGTGTGGGCGACAGACAGCCACGTAGACAGAGGTACGAACCAAGCCCTACTCTACATACCGAGTAAAAGCATGAATCGAGAATCCGCCCTCACATCCTTCCCATCCTCCTCGACGACCCATCCATAGAAACCGTTACGCACATCAGGGTGCGACTCGAAGGTCTTCGACAACGTCGACTATACTTTCTTCAAAGCCTCACGGTCCTCCGGGGAGGATTTCAGGGCGGGGAAAACTAGTTCTGTGACTGCCATTTTGGATCATGAGATGATATAGAAGTCCTTGAACTTTGAACTTGTGGAGAGATTGAGGCTTCCAATCGAATTATGTACAGTTGGACGCTTTTTCACATACTGACTGTCAGGCGGACTGTCAATGAGAAGGTTATATGGGTTTGGAAGCACAGCGTTCGGTGTCCGTGTCTATGGAGTGTGGCGTTCCGTTAGGGTTCCGTGGCTTCGATCGAGGCTGATTGGAATGGTTGCTATTCTGGGCTTGGATTGCTCCGTAGCCCTTACTAGTCACTGATGGTGTGCGAGCATACATTGAATGGAGAGTCATCACGACCAGTCTTTCCAGCCACGGAAGTCCTTCGTCCCTCTCTACCTGTACTACCAAGTTGGTATGTTAGAGTTGGGTTGGATGACTTGCCGTGAAACAGACTTCCTGGTCAACAATAGACTACCTTAATGGTCTAGCAAGGCCACCGTAGGTATCGAACTTCCCTCCAACACATGCATACGATAGAGACGCCAAATCCCCCTTCGTCGGCGGACCTGATTCCCACAACGCTTCCAGCAAACGACACCGACCGTCTCCGCAGCTTCAAAGCCTTGGAGTCTTCACCACCACCATCACCACCACCTTCGCCTAATCCTCTCACCCACAATGCCATCCCCACCCCCCAAACCCACCGCCTACTCCACCCCCCCCACCACATCCGACACCTCCTTCCGTCGCACCTGGGACCGCACCGAATACGCCGCCAAAGCCGCCGCGCGCGAAGACACGCGCAAACGCGAATCCGCCGCCCGCCAAGAAGCGCGCCTGCTCGGCCGGAAATACCATCCCCCACCCCCAACCTCAACCTCCACCTCGACCTCGCACGCGCCACCCTCCCCCCACGACACCGACACCAGCGCACGCGCCCACCGACTAGACGTAAGCCAACTAATCGGCAAAACAACCCTAGTGCCACTCGGGGCAGCGACGGGGAAGCGGGGCAAGGGGGCGGGCTTCTACTGCGAGGCGTGCGACCTGACGTTCAAGGACAACGTGCAGTTTGTGGACCACCTGAACAGCCGGCAGCATTTGGTGGCGACGGGCCAGAGCGGGGAGGTGAGGAGGGCGGGGGTGGAGGAGGTGCGGGAGCGGTTGGCGTGGTTGGGGAGGAGGCGGCGGGAGGAGGAGGAGGAGAGGGGGAGGGAGGGGTTGGGGTTGAGGGAGAGGTTGGAGGGGAGGAGGGGGGAGATGGAGAGGGAGAGGGAGGAGAGGAGGGAGAGGAGGAGGGAGAAGAGGAGGAGGGGGAAGGGGGGTGGGGGGGGTGGGGGGATGGAGGGGGAGCAGGAGGTGGGGGTGAGGGGGGGAATCATTTGTTGATGGGGTGGGGGAGGAGTTTGGGAGGGGCGGTGTGGAGTGGCGCTGCTGGGGACTTTATGGAGGCGTGCGTGGCAGGTTCATGGTTCGCTTGCTTACACGTAAAGCGTTATTGTTGCTCTGAGGAATCTATTACAAAGTACCGCTTCCGGCCACCTGGGGTATATCCGTCCTGTCCTGTCCTATCCTTTTCTGAGAACTCGTGCTTTGATTCCTGAACACCATACCCCGGCCTGAGCGAGTGTAAGCACAACTAGCTGCGGCGCAGATTCACCGGAAGATTGTCGCATAAACTAGATCTGGGTAACGTCAGCGAGGGATCGCAGGATTGTCAGTGAATAAAGTACCAATTTCAGAGGGGTGCGATAGAGAGCTTTTCCGCTGAAGTTCCTCATTGCTCTGCCCTTGTTGGAACGGTGTTGAAGTCTGCGGAAAGCTTCTTGGACATGCTTCGGCTCAATCGGTGTCCGCCCTTCCTCAGGCGGATCGAACAGGCCACTCTCCCGCTTCCGCTTCTTGCTCTGACTCTCACCCCCACTCTTGTTCTTCCACAGATCTTCGGCTTCTTTGACCTTCAGTGCCTCCTCTGTCAGCGTCTGTACGATCTCGAATGTCAAGAAACCCAAGATGTCCACGATGTCGTCGTTCGGTTTGCTGTCCGTTACGATGCCGAAACCGGCCCATTCCTTGAAGCGCTTGCCTTTGCGGAACGTGAACGAGGCTTGACGACAGTCAGACCAGTGCACATACTCGTCCTTTGTCATGTTCTTCGTCCGTTCGTCTGCATTCTTGAGTCGCTGTAGCGTGGCATAGTTCATCTCCTCCTCCTCTTCATCCTCTTCGTCTTCCCTCTCCGGCACTTGCTCGCTGTAGAAACTTGCGACCTCCCACGGCAACCCAACTTTGGCTTTCTTGTTCTTCTTGGCACCATCCGCGACGGTAGGCCCGCCACCACCTACGCCTGCGCCGAGGGGATCATCGCCGGCTGCGAAATCTGCAGCGTCCCCTCCGCCCTTGTCGTCAGAGTCCTTGACGTTTTTGCGGACGTCCTTCCATGACAGAAAGGTACGGAGACGAGACACCTTGGCTTTATCGTGGCGAATCAGGAAAATGAGATCGTCAGTGGAGATAGAACGAACTCCTCGGCGGGCGGCTTGCGCGGTGCATTGTGTGAGCTATTTGGTTGGTTCAACGAGATGCCTTGATGAGAGTGATCAACGACCTTACCATTTCAATAACTTGCTGGCGCACGATCTCTTCGATCATGCCAGTGGTATCAGCAGACGGTTCGGCGGTCTCCCCAGACACGAACATCATCTGTCGAAATAGCTCAGTAAGTGTGTGTTTCCGATAATGTCGCATCTCCTCGCTTTCCACACTTAATCCCGTGGCAGCACCCTCGATGTTCTCTTCCACTCCATTGAACGAGCTGGGTCTTGACATAGTGAATTGGTCAAAACGCAGATCAAAAGAGCCAAGAGGATTGTAGGAACACGCGTGAAAAGGCCTTGCCCAAAGAATTCTTCTATGGTGCAGGACAAAGCGAGGCAATGACTCTGCAACAAGCGCACAGCCAAATTTTCTTCCTCTATCGAAGAAAAACGGACATAGGGTGCCTTCAGAAGCAACCAGGTGTCGGAAAAAGTTATGGAGATTAGTAGGTAAATGCACGGTACAGCGCGCGACTCGAGGCTGCTTAGCTGTTCAAGGAAGCGCGAGAAGTGGAAGCCAGCTAACAGGCCCAAGCCAAGGGGACTGCCTTCATACAATGAATAGCGTGGCACTATGTATGAGAGATATGATTGCACTACCGAAGCCCAGAAGATGAACAGCAATGCGCGGTAGAAGACCTTGGTCAGGTGGGTAAGAGTTCCGATCACAACGCGTAGGTCGATGTGTAGGTAGCACGACACGTACGTGACCGCATGGGCCAAACAGTGAAGCGGAATAACTTGCGTCAAGAGCGTGGTGAAGCGGAACAGAGTGAAGAAGGAGGTGCAATAGCGATGTAGACAAGTTCCTCTTAAAGAAGTGACACACTTGTGGTATTTGGGGAAGATGAAGCGGCAGAAACGCAGGACTATCCGCTCAGACCAGTGCATCAAGGCAACGGAGACCTGACGGCGTGCAAGAGCTTCGGCAATGAACTATGACCAGTGGACTGTATGGAAGTGTGGTTTTCTTTCTTTTCTGCCCCATGCGAGAGTGGTAAGGTAGTCACAGGCTCAAGCGCGTTCAGTGGATAAAGTAGAGTCATGGAAGAATGACCACAATATTTAGAATTCACGCAAATCACTGAAGACAGAGCTCTGCACCATACGAATTCATATCGACTCGGCAACGACTGATCTGAATGGTAGGAAAACTGCTCCTCACCTGCTGGATTTCCAAGCGATACTTTGCTGACTTGTCCGCCATCTTGACAGTCCTCAATATATCCTCCTCCGCTTTCCAATATTGCGTCCTCGTCGTCGCCTTCTCCCTTGAACAATTCGACCATGTACGTCGAATGTCAATGGCTGGGTAAATAGTGAGGTCCTATTTATTGTTATCTGATCGACAGCACTACCTTACCCCGGATCACGGGAACGCTAAGATAAATCCAAGCGAGTGTCGGCGTTTAATGCCACCGACGCCCGGTGTCCCACGCAAAATGCAAAATTGAGGGTCCAGCGGCGGGGCCATTCACAGTATGCATACAGTGTCTACGCAAGATGCTGTATCTTGTGGGGCTAGGTCTCGCCGACGAGACGGATATCACGGTCAAAGGACTCGACGTAGTCAAGAAGGCGGAAAGAGTCTATCTTGAAGCTTACACAAGTATCTTACTGGTGGACAAGGAGAAGCTCGTGAGTCCACTGGGGTGTCTTGTATCTGCATTCGGCAATACTCTGGTGATTCGGCTGGGACTGATGTTTTCCCTAATCAGTAGGAAGCTTACTATGGCCGACCTGTGATATTGGCCGACCGGGAAATGGTTGAATCGTCCAGTGATGCAATCCTCGAGGGTGCAAACACGGCTGATGTAGCCTTCTTAGTCGTGGGAGATCCATTTGGGTATGTAGTCTTGGAGAGGGCAAATCTAAGAGGACAACGGCTGATCGTATGGCAGAGCAACGACACATACCGATCTCGTGCTCCGAGCTCGTGAGCTTCACATCCCCACTCAGACGGTATCAAATGCATCGATTATTTCTGCCATCGGCTCTACGGGCCTTCAACTCTACAACTTCGGTCAGACCGTGAGCATGGTCTTCTTTACAGACACCTGGAAACCTTCGTCATTCTACGACCGCGTCAAAGAAAACCGCCAGGTTGGCCTCCACACGCTGGTGTTGCTCGACATCAAAGTGAAAGAGCAGAGTCTCGAGAATCTAGCCCGAGGAAGAAAGGTTTTTGACCCGCCGCGGTATATGACTGTTGCGCAGTGCGCCAGTCAAATGCTGGAGACGGAAGAAGAGAGGCAGGAGGTCGTCTACGGACCGGATAGCCTGGCCATCGGAGCTGCGAGGATCGGCGCCAAGGATCAGAAATTGGTGACTGGTACGCTGGGGCAATTGCGCGAGGCAGACTTGGGGAAGCCACTACATAGTCTGGTGTTGCTTGGTAGACGCACACACGATCTGGAGAGAGAGTTTATCCGAGAGTTCGCGATGGACATTGATGTGTTCGATCAGATATGGAGAAGAGACTACGAAGGGAAGCAATGACAGCACGTCTTGCTTCTCCTGTCGGTTTTAGAGGGAAGGGGCCTTGATGCCTTTACTACGATGCTATTTTTCAGCATGGTAGTATGAAATTTCTGACGACATCTGTAGAGAGATGAGAGTCATGAGACAGACCCGTGTTCTAGTAGAAGAAAGCTTAAGAAGCTTCATGCCCTGTAGCCGACCTAACCTCAAACACCTCGAACACCTCACACATAATGGCTGTCGATGGAGTCGTCAGTCAAGAAATTTGCAATGGAACGTACATGCAAGCAATGCTGCTAACAGTTTGTACTGGAATGCTAGCCTCGAGCGGAAACAACTCAAGCATGCACCCTTGGAATCCGATCGGTCGATCGCACGCAGCAGATAGCGGCGCACGCCCTCTCCATCACCATCCCCATCACACCTTGAGCACCTGCACTCGTACCTACCTACGCCGACTTCCCTCACAGTGACAATTCCTCTCCACATCGACCCTGGCCATCACACACTCACAACACACACACACACACATATCCAAGCAACCCTCCCACACAACGCGTCCATCCCACGACTCACACACCTCACCTCACCCTCCCGCCTCCCCCCAACCCTTACCAACCCACCCACCCCCCTGGTACAATCCCCCAAAAATGCCAACCTACCTCCTCCACGGCTTCCGCTGGCCACGCCCCTCCATCCGCGTGCACATAATCCTGCGCAACATCGACGACGCCGCCGCGGAATGGATCTCCTCCCCGTCAACCTCCTCCGCCCTTTTACACTCCTTCCGGACCCTCTACCCCAGCATCATGACGCACCTCCCGCACCTCCAATTCATCGAGCAATACGACCCCTCCGACGAATCAGCGGCAGCGACGAGCCAGCCGTTTGCGTTTGTGGCGGACCGCGTCGAGGAATGTGGGCTGAGCGCTGATGTGGGGGAGGTGATGGCGAGGGGGGTGG
>JAABUY010001736.1_pt1 | contig 28155 bp, 24 predicted proteins | sample 5560271 | NCBI WGS metagenome assembly JAABUY01 (sample SAMN10711886, study PRJNA513374) | rock metagenome | isolation source: Antarctica rocks | place: Antarctica: Victoria Land, University Valley | reverse complement strand
TCTGCGACCCGCCGTCGGTCGCCCCGGCGACCTCATCGCCGGCCGACCAGCCCGATCCGACCTCCGACGCTTGACTCCCATCGCAACTCCTCTCCATCAAGTGTTGCGACCACCGATTGAATCCGCCAAGAGCACCCCGGCCTCTGTGATGAAATACGTGGCGGCGTCGACCGATCAAGGCCAGACATTCGGTGCTTCGAGCGTGGCGCTGAACAACTTGGATCCTGGATGCGCGGGGGGCACCTCCGAGTGCCGACGGCCCGTCGAGTACGCGGCAGACAACGTCTCTGCCGATCTCGCGCGGGGGACATCGCCCGACGAGCTGTTCGCGGTGGGGTGGGGGCCCGAGGGCGGTGTGGGCACGAACAACAAGCGGCTTGCCTTCTCGGCCTCACAGGACGGTGGCGCCACCTGGAGGGCCTCCCGGGTCGTGGGCATCCCGGCTGGGCATGAGAGCGATGACCAGGCCCGCCCGTCCCTGACGGTCACCGCCGGTGGTCGAATCGAGATCGTCTACCAGAACCTCCCGACCACGGAGGGGGGCGTCCAGAACATCTTCGAAATCCACTCCGACGACGCTGGCACCACCTTCTCGTCGCCGGGACAGCTGAACGCCGCTCCTTCGGATATTCGAATTGGTCCCCCGTCCTTCTCCACCTTCAATGGTGGCAACACGGCGGGCCTCGGCGCGCATCCTGGCGTGGCTTCCTCTGAGAGCGCGGTGTTCACCGCGTGGACCGACACCAGCCGAGGCACCCTGGACACTGGCAAGCAGGACATTTTCTTCGCCGCCCTGCCATTGCCCGGTCCCGGTCCCGGCCCCGGGCCCGGCCCCGGTCCCGGTCCCGGTCCCGGCCCTGGCCCCGGCCCGGGCCCCGGTCCCGGCCCTGGCCCCGGCCCGGGCCCCGGTCCCGGGCCGGGCCCCGGCCATCCGCCGGTGGGGCTGCCGCGGGCCAATCTGCTGGGGTTGCGGCTCAGCGGGCGCCGCGTGGTGCGGGGGCGCAGGACGATCTTCCGCGTCCACGGTTCGCTGAGGCTGCCGCCGAGCATCGCCAGCTCCAAGCGCTCGCTGGCCTGCCTCGGATCGATCAGCGTGGCCGCCGGGCGCGGGCACAAGACCGGCGGGCGCAGGACCGTACGCCTGCGCAAGGACTGCTCGTTCTCGCTGACCATCGTGACCTCGACGAGCAAGCTCGGTGGCAAGGGGCGCTACAACCTGCGCGCGCGCTTCCACGGGAACGCCTACGTCAACGGCCGCTCGCAGAGAGCCAGCAACATCCGCTAGCAGCCGAGCGCCCAACCTGACTGAAGGCGTCGGGATGGGCACGCCACTGGCCGGTTGCCGTGAGATGATGAACAGTGCAATCGAGCAGAACCGCTTGTCCGGAAGGGAGGGCGGCCGCAGTCGCCTTGGGGGCACCCTGGCGCTGTCCACAGTGCTCCTGGTCGCCGTCATCGTGGGCGCTGTTCCGGCCAGTGCGGCCGGCGAGCAGGCCTCTGACCCCGGATCGTCCGCCGCGGGGAAGCTCGACGGCGGTGGCAATCACACCTGCGCGATCCTCGTTGACGGCACTGTGCGCTGCTGGGGCTACGGTGGCGAGGGTCAGCTCGGCTACGGCAACACGGACAGCGTCGGCGCCGCCGAGACCCCCGGCTCGGTCGGACCCGTCAACCTTGGTCCTGGGCGGACCGCGACGGCGATTGCCACCGGCGACTTTCACACCTGTGTTCTGCTTGATGATGGCAGCGTGCGCTGCTGGGGCTTTGGCGGCGACGGCCGGCTGGGTTACGGCAACACGAGCAACGTCGGCGACACGCCAACCACAACCCCCGACAAAGTGGGTCCCGTCAACCTCGGCCTGGGGCGAACCGCCAAGGCGATCACCGCGGGCGCTGGGCACACCTGTGCGCTGCTCGACAACGGCAGCGTGCGCTGCTGGGGGTATAACGGCAACGGCCGGCTGGGGTATGGCAACACGAACAACGTTGGCGACACGCCGACCATGACCCCCGACAAAGCGGGACCTGTCGACCTCGGTCTCGGACGTACGGCCAAAGCGATCAGCGCCGGCAGCGGGCACACATGTGCCCTGCTTGACGATGGCAGCGTGCGCTGCTGGGGATTCGCCCGTGACGGTGAGCTCGGCTATGGCAATCTGGCCATCGGGGCCGACATCGGCGACGACGAAACCCCCGGCTCCGTCGGTCCGGTCAACCTCGGCCCCGGGCACACCGCGACCGCCATCACCGCCGGTGGCCGTCACACATGTGCGGTGCTCGACGACAGCACGGTACGCTGCTGGGGATACGCGGGCGCCGGCCAACTCGGCTACGGCAACACCAACAACGTTGGCGAGACGCCGACCACGACCCCCGACAAAGTGGGGCCGGTGAACCTCGGCCCCGGACGCACTGCCCGGGCGATCAGTGCCGGGTTGAACCACACGTGTGCGCTGCTCGATGACGGCGCCGCCCGCTGCTGGGGCTATGGCCTGGACGGGCGGCTTGGCTACGGCAACACGAGCAATGTCGGCGATACACCAGCCATGACCCCCGACAAGATGGGACCCGTGGATCTCGGCCCCGGGCGTACAGCCACCGCGATCAGCGCCGGCGGCCTCCACACCTGCGCGCTGCTCGACGACACCAGCGTGCGCTGCTGGGGCTATGGTGCAAACGGCCGGCTTGGCTACTGCAACCAGGACAACGTCGGCGACATCCAGACCCCAGGCGGGGTGGGCCCGGTCGCCTTGGAGTCCGGCGGCGCTGGTGCTGGCTGCGCCAGCAGCCCAGGCGTCGCGCCGGCCACGCCGCCGGGCACAGCGGCTGGGCCGACCGTCCACGGCGGCAGGTCTATGGCGCCGAGGAGCGCCTCCGACGCCCGGCGGGCCCGCGGCCTGCGCGCCTGCCTGGCGGTGGTGGCGCGTCAGGCGCGCCGCGAGAGAAGGCTTGCCAGGCGCCGCTCAGCGCGCCGGCGCGCCACGGTCAGACTCCACATCGAGCGCCAGGCCAGCAGCGGACGACGGCGCTGCCTGCGCCGCTACGCACGCACCCCGGGCCGCATCACCGGGCTGCATGCGCGCGCGCTCTCGAGGACGGCGATCGAGCTCAGCTTCAACGCTCCGGGAACAAAGGGATCCCATCCCCCCGCGGCGCGCACTTACTTGATAAAGCAGTCCCTCCGTCCCATGCGTCGGGCCCTTGACTTTGCACGGGCGCAGACGCTGTGCAAGGGACACTGCTACTTCGCCGTCAGCCGGGTGGGCGCCAAGCTCACGCTCACCATCACCGGTCTGCGACCGCGCACTACCTACTACTACTCGGTCGTCGCCCGCGACAACGTCTCGGCCAGGGACGGCCCGGGCTCACAGACGGTCAGGGCAACGACACGCTGAGCGGCTCGGTACCTTCGCCGCGGCAATTACCGCGCCGCGAGGGCGCGATCGGCCTTCCGGGTCCGTTGTTCACCTGGCGGACGAAGGACAGGCCCAGAAGCGCTCATCCCTCGATCGTGGCCCATCCAGCCTCACCTTCCGTCGCGGATCGTGTCGAGGCACATCGCACCGGCGCCTCCCCCTGCGGGACGCCGCGCGCACGTCCGCCAGGTTGGGGCGATCCGGGCCAGAGCCGCTTGCGCCCGCCAACGTCGAGCTCGTCACCCACGCCGCGCGGCGCCGTGGGCGATGACCGGGAGCGCCCCGGCCTTCAGCCTCGCGCCGCCTCCGCCTCCGCCTACGCCGCCTCGGCCTGGTCGCCCTCCGGGTCCTCGTCGGGCTCGTCCCCGGCGAAGATCAGCTCTCCGTGGTCCCCGACGCGGTGCGCCTCCTGCGAGCGTGGGTCGGCGATGACCTCGTCGGGCAACGCCGGGGCGCCGTCGGGCGGCAGTTCCCGCAGGCGGCCCGAGCTCATGCCGAAGTAGACGGCCTGTGGATGGTGGGCGACGATGGCCAGCGTCGACTGCTCGGGGGTGACCGCGTAGCCGCTGCTGAGAGCCAGGCCGATCGCCGGCGCGTCGAGCAGCCGGTAGACCTTCTCGTGCTCGGACTGCTCGGGGCACGCCGGGTAGCCCCACGAGTAGCGCCGACCCTGGGCGGAACCGATAGCCAGGCCGTGGCGCACCTCCCCATGCAGCCACTCGGCCATCCCCTCGGCCACCTGGACGCCCAGCCCGTGCACGAAGAGCTGCTCGGCGTACTCGCCCTCGGCCTCGAGCCGCGCCATCACCTCGGTGACCTCGTCTCCCGCGGTCACCGCCTGCAGGGCCACCACGTCGACCTCGCCCGATTGCCGCGGACGGTAGAAGTCGGCCAGGCAGATGCGGTCGTGGGCGGGCTGACGGGGGAAGACCAGCCGCTCGAGCTCGCGCTCGCCCGGCGCCGCCGGATCCCAGACCACCAGCGAGTTGCCCTCGCTGTTGCAGGGGAAGTAGCCCAGTAGGGCCCGCGGATGCAGGTAGTCCTGCTCCGCCCACATCCGCCGCAGCCGCGGGTGGAAGTCGTCTCCCAGCAGCGCCCGCCAGTCCTCGCCCTTGACCCCTCGACCTCCCCAGTGTAGCTTGAAGAGCACGTGGAGGTCCAGATGGGCGAAGACGTCGTCGAGGTCGACGGGCACCTCGCGGGCTCCCCAGAACGGCGGCGCGGGCACCGGCAGGTCGGTCCGCGCTGCGGAGCGGACGGAGGTGTCGTGAACGTTGGCGGGCTCGGGCTCGGGCCCTCCGGCGCGCAGCGTCTCGGCCTCATCCCGGATGCGTTTCGTGAGCGCCTCGCGCGGGCCTTCGTCGACGAGCTGGTCCATGACCGCCAGCCCCTCGAAGGCATCCTTGCAGTAGAAGACGCCAGGACCGTAGACATCGTCGGACTCCCGCCCGTGGGGGTAGAGGATGCGCCGGCCGAAGTTGCGGTTGATCGCCGCACCGCCCACCAGCACCGGTACCTCGGAGCCCTGCTGATGCAGCTCGGCCACGGCCAGCGGCATCTGCTTGGAGGTTGACACCAGCAGTGCGCTCAGGCCGATCGCCGTTGCCTCGTGCTCGCGCGCGGCGTCGAGGATGGTGCCGATCGGCACCTGCTTGCCCAGGTCGACCACGGTGTAGCCGTTGTTGGTCAGGATGGTGTTGACCAGCGACTTTCCGATGTCGTGGACATCGCCGAAGACGGTGGCGATGACCACTGTGCCCTTGGTGTAGCCCTCGATGCGGTCCAGGTAGCGCTCCAGCTGGCCCACGGCGCGCTTCATCACCGTCGCGGACTGCAGCACGAAGGGCAGGATCAGCTCGCCGGCGCCGAACTTGTCGCCCACCTCCTTCATGGCGGGCAGCAGAACGTCGTTGAGCGTGGGGACGGCGCCGATCTTCTCGACGCAGCGGTCGACCCAGTCCTCGACGCCCTCCTTGCGCCGGCGCAGGACGTGGAAATGCAGCGCCTCCTCGGGCTCCATCCCCGCCGTCGGGTCGGCCGCCTCCTCAGCCGCCTCCTCGCCCCTGGACTCGTAGTGCCCGATGAAGCGCTCCAGCGCGTCGTCGCGGCGGTCGAAGACCAGATCGTCGGCCAGCTCGCGCTCGGCGTCGGGGATCTCGGTGTACGGGGTGACCTCGGCCGGGTTGACCATGGCCAGGTCGAGTCCCGCCTGCACCGCGTGGTGCAGGAAGACCGAGTTGAGCACCGCTCGCGCCGGGGGAGAGACACCGAAGGAGACGTTGGAGACGCCGAGCGAGCACTTGACCCCGGGCAGCTCGCGCTTGATGGCCCGAATGCCGTCGAGGGTCTCCACGGCGCTGGGTCGCCACTCCTCGTCGCCCGTGGTGAGCGTGAAGGTCAGGGCGTCGAAGATGAGCAGCTCAGGGTCGAGTCCGTGCTCCTCACACACGCAGCTGTGAATGCGCCGGGCGATCTCCAGCTTGCGCTCGGCAGTCTTTCCCATCGACGCCTCGTCGATGGTCAGGGCGATGAGCGCCGCGCCGTGCTGGAGGCAGACCGGGACGACCCCATCGAGCTTCTCCCGGCCCGCCTCCAGGTTGACCGAGTTGACGATGGCCCGACCCGGGATCTGCTCCAGTGCCGCCCGCATCACGTCGGGCTCGGTGCTGTCGACCTGGATCGGGGCGTCGAGGGAGAGGGAGATCCGCTTGGCCAAGGTGCTCATCTGCTCGGCCTCGTCGGCGCGCTCGGTGAGCGCGACGCAGAGATCCAGCACGTGGGCACCGCCCTCGACCTGGCCCTCGGCGATGGCGACCAGCCCGTCGTAGTCGTCCTGGAGCAGCATCCCCTTCGCGCGCCGGGAGCCCTGCGAGTTGACCCGCTCGCCGACGATCGTCGGGGCGGGCTCCTGGGCCAGCGGGGTCGCGGCGATCATCGAGGAGACGTGCGCGGGTCGCCGGGCCGGACGGGACGGCGGCGTAGGACCGGTGCACCGCTCGCGGATGGCGGCAATGTGCTCCGGGGTGGTGCCGCAGCAACCGCCGACGATCGAGATGCCGTAGCGATCGACGAAGTCGCCGAGGGTGGCGGCCAGGGGGCCGGGCTCCTCGGGGAAGATCGTCTCGCCGTCGGGGCCCTGGAGGGGCAGCCCGGCGTTGGGGATGCAGTGCACGGGCACCGACGCGTGCTCGCCGAGGAAGCGGACGGCGTCGCGCATGTCCTCGGGGCCGGTGGAGCAGTTCAGGCCGATGACGTCGACGTGCAGGGCCTCCAGAGTGCAGAGCACGGCCGAGATATCGGTGCCCAGCAGCATCTTGCCACCGTTGGGCAGCAGGGACACGGAGGCCTGGATGGGGAGGCTGCGGTTGGCCAGGCGCGACGCCTCGCGCGCCCCGAAGACCGCGGCCTTGACCTCGAGGATGTCCTGGGCGGTCTCGATGATGATCAGGTCCGCACCTCCCTCGACCAGGCCATGGGCCTGCTCGGTGAAGACCTCGACCAGGCGCCCGAAGGTGATGTCCCCGAGCGTCGGGTCGTCTGAGGCGGGCAGGAAGCCCGTGGGTCCGATCGACCCGGCCACGAACCGACGGTCTCCGGCTGCGGCCCGGGCGATCTCGGCCGCCCGGCGGTTGATCTCGGCGGTGTGCTCGCCGAGTCCCCACTCGTCGAGCTTGCACCTCGAGGCCTGGAAGGTGTCGGTCTCGAGCACCTCGGCACCCGCCTCGAGCATCGATTCGTGGACGCCCTGGATGACGTCGGGACGGTTGAGGACCAGCGCCTCGTGACACTTTCCGGCGAGCCCCCCGTAGTCCGCCGGGGTGAGGTCGAACTGCTCCAGCGTGGCCCCCAGGCCGCCGTCGAAGACGACGACCCGCGAGCGGATGGCCTCGAGATAGTCGCGCATGGGCAGCGGCCGAGGCTATCAGCGTGTCAGCCAACCTTGACACGATCGTGGAAGGGTTGCTGGCGTCCGCAACTACTTGATGAACAGGATCTCCGAGTACTTGGGCAGGGGCCAGAGATCGTCGGCCACCAACCGCTCCAGACGGTCGGCCACCTCGCGCACGGCGGCCATGGCGGGCAGGACGTCGTCGCGCATGTACGCGGCATGCTCGAGCGAGCCCTCCTCGCCCTCGTGACTGGCGTTGACGCTCTCCAGGGCCGACAGCGACGCCGCGAGCTCGCCGATGGCGGCCTCGGTCTCGTCGGCCAGCTCGGCCAACCCGGCCGCCTTGAGCTCGGCCAGGTGTCGGGCCGCCGCCGGCAGAAGCATGGTCCGGGCGATCGAGTAGGCCGTCTCAGCCTCGATGTTGACGTTGATCACGTACTGCTCGAGGAGCACCTCGTAGCGGGAGTGCAGCTCGCGCTCGGAGAGGACGTCGTAGGCGCCAAACGCCGCGATGGTCTGCGGGTCGATGAGCCAGGGCAGCGCCTCCGGGGTCGTGCGCAGGTTTGCCAGCCCGCGACGCTCGGCCTCGGCGTGCCAAGCCTCTGAGTAGTTGTCGCCCTCGAAGACCACCTGCCGGTTGGCGTCCCAGCTATCGCGGACGACCTGGCGCACCCCGTCCTCGAGCGAGCCCGAGGCCAGGGCGCCCTCAAGCTTGCCGCCGAGCTCGTCGAGCGCCTCGGCCACGATGGTGTTTAGCACTGTGTTGGGCAGCGACAGCGACATGGCCGAGCCCAGCGCGCGGAACTCGAACTTGTTCCCGGTGAAGGCGAAGGGGCTCGTGCGGTTTCGGTCGCCGCCATGCATGGGAAGCGGGGGCAGTGCCGGGGTGCCCAGTCCGAGGAAGCCCCGGCCGTTGTCCTGGACCGGCTTGCCCGAGCTGATCGCCTCGAAGGCGCGCAGCAGCTCGGCCCCGAGAAAGATCGAGATGATGGCCGGCGGGGCCTCGTTGGCCCCCAGGCGGTGGTCCTGCCCCGCCGAGGCGATCGAGGCGCGCAGCAGGGCCTGGTGTGAGTTGACCGCCTGGACGACGGCGGCACAGAAGAACATGAACTGCAGGTTCTCCCCCGGCGTGTCACCGGGCTCCATGAGGTTGTCGCCGGTGTCGGTGCCCATCGACCAGTTGTTGTGCTTGCCCGAGCCGTTGACGCCGGCGAAGGGCTTCTCGTGCAGCAGGCAGACCAGGCCGTAGCGGCGGGCCACGGCTCCGAGCTGGGCCATCACCAGCTGCTGGTGATCGCAGCCCACGTTGGAGTTCTCGAAGATCGGCGCGACCTCGTACTGGTTCGGCGCCACCTCGTTGTGCCGGGTCTTGATGGGCACCCCGAGCTTGGCCAGCTCGCGTTCGACCTCGAGCATGCAGGCGAGGATCCGCTCGGGGATGGAGCCGAAGTAGTGGTCGTCGAGTTCGTGGCCCCTGGGCGGCTTGGCCCCGAACAGGGTGCGGCCGGTGGTGACCAGGTCGGGACGCTCAAAGTAGTACTGCTCGTCGATGAGGAAGTACTCCTGCTCCGGGCCGACGGTGGTGAAGATGCGCTGGGCCGCCTGATCGCCGAACAGCCGCAGCACCCGGATCGCCGTGCGCGAGAGGGCGTCCATGGAGCGCAGCAGCGGGATCTTGGTGTCCAGCGCCTCCCCCGTCCACGAGGCGAACGCGGTGGGGATGCACAGCACAGCCCCGTTGGGGTTTTCGAGGATGAAGGCTGGGCTTGTGGGATCCCACGCCGTGTAGCCCCGCGCCTCGAAGGTCGCGCGGATTCCCCCGGTGGGGAACGACGATGCGTCGGGCTCGCCCTGGATGAGCTCCTTGCCCGAGAACTCGGCGATCGCTGAGCCGTCGCCGGTCGGCGAGTAGAACGAGTCGTGCTTCTCGGCCGTCGTGCCCGTCAGGGGCTGGAACCAGTGGCTGTAGTGGGTCGCCCCGCGCTCCATGGCCCACTCCTTCATCGCCGAGGCCACCTGGTCGGCCAGCGAGGTGTCAAGCGCCTCGCCCCGCGCCAGGGTCTCCTGGAACTGCTTGTAGACGTTGCGTGGAAGGCGCTGGCGCTGCACGGCGGGGCCGAACACGTTCTCGCCGAATACCTGGTTGGAGGACTGGGTGAGATCCGGCGAGCCCATTGAGCTGCCGTTGGCGCTCCATTGAGCCGCCATGACGTTCTGCTGGCGGGATCGCGGCAAGGTCGTCCTCCTATCGCCCGGAGTCGCCGGGACGGCGTGGTGGGGTGCCCGGCGCGGGCATCGTGGCAAGGGTCTCGGAACTCTACGAGCGCAGCGGCGAGCCTACCGGGCCGGGCCCCGCCGGGAGGCTGGCCCGGTGTCCAAAGCGCCCCTCAGACGCTTCGCCCCCGTGGCGGACCGCGCCCACGGGCGCGGGATCGATGCGCCGGCCGGCACGCCCGGACGGCCGAGCCCCGCCCGCAGGGCGAATTCACCCGCGGGATCTTTCGCCACCGGGAGGAGCACGTCGACGCCAAGCGCGCGGACCATGTGTGGCGGTCATCCATGCCCGCTGCCCCGCTGCCCAGCTCCGATACCGCCGCCGGGTCGCCTCTCGTCGGCCGGCTGCGGGCGCTGCACGAACGGATGGTCGAGGCCGTCCTCGGGGGGGAGGGGCTGGACCGCGTGGCTGCCCTGGCCGCCGGCGCCTGCGAAGCACCGGTGGCCATCGTCATTCCCCGGCTCGGAGCCTATGCCGCCGCGCCTGGCCCGGGTCGGGCGCCGGGCGTGGACGCGGGTGCCCTCCGACGCTACGCCGCCGAGCGAGTGCGTGATCGTCCGGCCCCCGTGCCCGACGCTGTGCTCGCCGAGGAACCGATGGGGGCCGGCGACGACAGCATCGGTGTGGTCCTCCTGCTCACCGGAGACCGCGAGCCGGCCGCCGACGCCGCCGAGTTCCTCCACCTGGCCGCGGTGGCGTCACTGACCGAGGTGGCCATCGAGGAGGCCAAGGTCGAGGTCGAGCAGAATCTGCGCGGCTCCCTGCTGGAGGATCTGCGCGCGCCCGGCAGCAGCCTGGAGGGCGAGGATCTCCAGCGCCGCGCGCGGCGGCTGGGCTGCGAGCTCTCCGACGGCGCCGTCGCTCTCTGCGCCGAGCTCACGGGCGACCGTCCGCGTCACGTCGTGGCCACGATCGCCTCCGAGCACCCCGGGGCCCTGGCCCAGCACATCGACAATCGCGTCTACGCCCTGCTGCCCGCGCTCACCGGCGGAGCCGAGGCGACCCTCGTCGTCGCCCGCCGCGTGGCGGCCCGACTCCAGCGACACGGGATCGTCGGACTCTCATCGTTCTGCGCCGAAGTCGGCGAGCTGTCCCGAGCCGTCCAGGAGGCTGAGCTTGTCCTCGACGTCGTCGCGCGCTCGGGCGCGCCGATGGCCGCCGAGATGGGGACGGGCACCTACCGATTGCTGTTCCGCGTCCTCGCCTCCCATCCGGAGGAGCTGATGGCCTTCTATCAGGAGACGGTGGCGGCGCTGGTCGCCTACGACGAGCAGTACCGCACCGACCTCGTGGCCACCCTCGAGGCCTACCTCGAGCACGACTGCAACATGAACGCCACCGCCGCGGCGATCTACGCCCACCGGCACACCGTCGCCTACCGGCTCGAGCGCGTACGCGAGCTCGCCGCCCTGGACCCCATGCGCTCGCAGGACCGCGAGCGGCTCGGCCTCGGCCTGAAGGCCTACCGGATCATCGCGCCGCGCCTGCACCGCTGAGCCCTGACGGGCGGCGAGCCGCGCGGGCTGGCGGCGTCGCCCTAGCGCCCAGGAATGACGTTGCCGTTGGGGCCCAGGCGGCCGGTCGCCGGCCGGCCGTCGACGGACACCTTCAGCCGCCCGGTTGGCGCTGCGCCGCCCCCGAGCACGGCACGGGCCTTGCCGTTCAAGGCGGGGGCGATCGTGTAGGAGATCGTGTGGGATCCCGGCTGGACGGCGGTCAGCCGCCAGGTGAAGGTCTTGGTCTGTCCCGGGGCCAGCGCTCCCAGGGCCCATGTGTCGGTGTAGGCCGTCTGGCCGTTGACCGGTCCGGTGTTCTCCGCCGAGGGGTTGAAGTCGCCGGGGGCGCCGCTCGCCGTGCTCGGGTTGGGGTCGAGGATCCAGATCGGCCGGGAGCTCGAGGCCAGCCCGGTCTGCTGCGAGCTGCCGCCGAACGCACTGGCGGCCGTGTCGGAGACGCCGGGCGCGTGCTCGGGCGAGCCGATGGTCACCGCGATGTCGGGGATCGTCAGGTGGTCGGCGTTGCGTACCGCGATATTGAGCTCGGTCTGCTGAGCCAGATGCTGGCGCGGCGGGAAGCTGGCGCGGACGACGTCGATCTTGAACGTCGCGCTGGGCGCATGCACGTCCTGACGCGGCCCGCTACCGCAGCCGGCGAGTGCGCCACCCCCGACAGCGGCGACAGCGGCGACGGGGAGCAGGGCCAATGCCCGGTGAGATCCTTGGCTGCGCCCCGGCCCCTCCACGGGCGGGAAAGTACCACCTCGTCCGGCCCTGGGGCCGAGGTTGCCGAGCGCGCTCGCGTGCGCCGGGGCCGCCCACTCGGGTGCGGGCTGCGGCTCCGGCTGCGGTTGCTCGTTGCGCGCCGCGCGCTGCGTGTCGTAGGCTGTAGGCGCGTCGCCCCAGAGGGGAGTCGCCTGGCCGAGTCCCTGGGAGGAGTCACGTGGTTCGTTCTGTTGCCGATCGGGCGTTTCTTCCGACGAAGGGTGCGTTGGAGGAGGTCGGGAACATGATGGTGTTGACGGGTAAGACGGTTTTGTCGGCGTTGCGGCCGCCGTATCCGTATGGGGGGGAGTTTGTTTCGCAGTTTTTGTTTGCCTTGAAGTTGTGCTGGTTTCCGTTGTTGGTTTCGACGGTGGCGTTTGGGTATGGGGCGCCGGGTTTGCAGGCGGCGAATTTCTTGGTGTTGTTTGGGGCGTTGGATCGGTTGGGCGGGTTTTTTGTGTTGGCTTCGATCCGGGAGTTTGCCCCGTTTGTTGATGCGATCGTGTTGGCGGGGGTAGCGGGGACGGCGATTACCGCGGATTTGGGGGCGCGCAAGATTCGTGAGGAGTTGGATGCGTTGCAGGTGTTGGGCGTTGATCCGATCAAGAATCTTGTTGTGCCGCGGTTTTTGGCGTTGATGTTGGTGACGGGGTTGTTTGATGTGTATGCGTTGTTGTTCGGGATTTTTGGGGGGATCTTGGCGACGTTGGTCAATGGGGCGCCGTTGGGTCCGTTTTGGGCGACGTTTTTCTCAAATGCTTCGACGGTTGATTTGTGGGGGTCGATTGTCAAGACGACGTTGTTCGGGGCGATCATCGCGATCGTTTGTTGTTATAAGGGGATGACGGCGTCGGGGGGTGCTGAGGGGGTTGGGCGGGCGGTCAATCAGGCGGTGGTGATCGCGTTCTTGGGGGTGTTTGCCTTTAATTACGTGTTTACCCAGACGTTGTTGGCGACCCATCCTGAGGTCACGGTGATCAAGTGATCGGGTTGGTGGTCTAGGTGGGGTGGTTGGCGGTCCCGCGGGATTGGGTTTCTTCGTTTGGGGAGATCGCGAAGTTCTGTGCGCGGATCGTGGGTGAGGTTTATGGGTTGCGGGTGTTTCGTTTCTTTGGGGAGGCGTTGCGTCAGTGCGGGATTTTGATTCTCTCCAGCACGTTGGTCATTTGGGGGTTGGTGTTTATCGTCGGGTTGCAGTGCGGGATCGAGGGGGCGTATTTCAATCGGTCGGTGGGGTCTCCGGCCTATGCCGGGGTGTTTGCTGCGTGGTGTGATCTGCGTGAGTTGGTCCCGTATGCGTTTGGGTACATGATGGCCGCGAAGGTGGGGACGGGGATCGTGGCTGAGTTGGGGTCGATGCGCATCTCGGATGAGATCGATGCGTTGGAGGTCATGGGGATCAGCTCGATGACGTTCTTGTGCGCGACCCGGTTGCTGGCGGCGTGGTTGGTGTTGCCGTTTATGTACATCGCTGGGGTTGGGGCTGGATTTCTGGCGTCCTATCTGGCCGTGGTCCAGCAGATCGGGGAGGTTTCCTCCGGCGGGTTCTTCTTGATCTTCTGGATGTTTCAAAACCCCCCGGATCTGCTCTACAGCGTGTTGAAGGGGATGGTCATGGCCACCGGGATCGTGCTCGTCGGCTGCTACTACGGTTATAACGCCGGGGGCGGCCCGGTCGGGGTCGGGACCGCGACAGCCAAATCGATGGTCCTCAACATCGTCATGGTCCATCTCATCGGGATGCTGGGAACCCAACTGTTCTGGGGCGCCAACCCACGCGCCCCCATCGGAGGCTGACAAATGACCCCGTTCTCAGACCGACTCTTTCCTCGCCCCGAGCCGGGGGCGAATGGGTCCGACAGCGCTTCCGACGCTGCCAATCCCGCGGCGGGGAAGCCCGATCCCGGGGCGGCCACTGCCCCGCGCGGCGGGGTCGGCAACGTTCGTCCCGTGAGCAGCGGCCAGGCCGACGATGAGTCCGCCGACGCTCCCCTGCGGCCCGAGGATCTCGACCGGCCCGGCGGGGCGGCCGAGCACGATCCTCCCACCCTCGCCTGGCACCCGGGGCGGGGTCGGGTCGACGGCGCGCAGGAGGGTCGACCCCGCGACCACGACGCCGAGGTGACTCACGAGCACGACGCCGGGGTGGCGACCGCGGCGGGCGCCGGCGCCGCGACGGGGGCGCTCGCCGAGCACGAGCATCGCGAGCACGAGGACGGCGAGCACGACGAGCATCGCGACGACGAGGGGCGTTCGCGTGTGTCGGTTGTGTCCGAGCCGGGACCGTCCGACGACGGGCCCGACGGCTCCGACGCCGACGACGAGTACCGATGGCACACGGGCAAGACGCGAGACTCCGGCGCGGCCAAGGACGCCGTCGAGTTCATCGAGGTGCACAAGGCCTTCGGCCGCAACAAGATCCTGCGCGGGCTCAACCTGGGCATCCCCGAGGAAAGGATCTCGATGATCCTCGGCCCGTCGGGCACCGGCAAGTCGGTGTGCATCAAGCACATGGTCGGGCTGCTCTACCCCGACGAGGGCGACGTCCTCGTCCACGGGGAGTCGGTTCCCAACATGGTCGACGACGAGCTGTTCGGCATGCGCAAGAAGTTCGGCGTGCTCTTCCAGGACGGGGCGCTCTTCGGGTCGATGAACCTCTACGACAACGTCGCCTTCCCCCTGCGCCAGCACACCGACAAGGGCGAGGAGGAGATCGGTGACATCGTCAATCGGCGCTTGGAGGAGGTCGGCCTCGGCGACGCCAACGACAAGATGCCCAACGAGCTGTCGGGCGGCATGCGCAAGCGTGCCGGGTTCGCGCGGGCCCTGGTGCTCGACCCCGACATCGTCCTCTTCGACGAGCCCGACTCTGGTCTGGACCCGGTGCGCACGGCGCTGCTGTGCGAGCTCATCCAGGAGATCCACGACGAGAATGGCGGCGCCTACGTGGTGATCACCCACGATATCGCCTCGGCCCGGCGCGTGGCCGAGCACATCTCGGTCCTGTGGAAGGGGCGGATCGTGGAGTCGGGACCGGCCGAGGAGCTGTTTAACTCAGACAACCAGTTCGTCCGCCAGTTCCTCTCCGGCGAGTCGCGCGGACCCCTGGGCATGGAGTAGGACGACCCGCCGGGTGACCGGCGCCTGCGTCGTCCCGCGCCGTCTGAGTCGGGTGGTGCGTACCCTGCGCTCGTGAGCCCACGCTCCGTCCTGCTCACCGTGACGCGGGCGTGCGCCCGGCGCCCAGTGATCGCGCTGGGCTCCTTTGCCCTGCTCGCGCTCGCGGGCGCGGTCCTGGCCCTCGGGCTGCCCCGGGACACCAGCACGAACACCATCGTGGGCAGCTCCTCCCCGGCCGCCCAGGCGGCCGCCCGCCAGCACGCCAGCTTTGGTGACGACGCGGTGGACATCCTCGTCCGCCAGCCCATTCGCTACACGGTGCTGACCGCCGACCTGGGCCAGGTCACGCGCCTGGAGGGCTGTCTGTCGGGCAACGTTCCGGCCGGCGCCCAGCCCTTCGGCGCGCGTGGAGGTCCGTGCTGGCAGCTGGCGGCGAGCCATCCGGCGCAGGTCGTCTACGGGCCAGGGACCTTCCTGTTCGAGGCGGTCGAGCGGCTGGTCTCGGAGTTCAACACCCAGGCGCAGGCCACCACCGCCGACGCCCAGAGCAAGGCGGCGGCGGCGCAGCGCGTCGCCGCCGCCGAGGGGCGCTCGCGGGCCCAGCAGCTGCGCATCGCCTCGGAGGTGCGCTCGTTGGTGCAGGCCCAGTTCCTCCAGCAGCTCGCCACGCAGGCCACGCGCTACGGGATCTCGAGCGTGCCCCGCATCGACGACCCCAAGTTCATCTCCCAGATCGTCTTCGACCCCAGCCGGGCGCCGGGCTGTCCCAAGGCGCGCTTCGCGTTCCTCTTCCCAACCTGCGATTCGTCGCTGATCCAGGCGCGGCTGAGTCCGGGGCTGTCCCAGTCCCAGCGTGATCGGGCGATCACGCTGATTCGCCAGGCGGCGCGTCTTCCCGACTTCGCGCTCCAGGGCGGGGGCAGCTATCTCGTCTCCGGGGGCCCGGTCGTCGTCCGCGACCTCTCCCAGAGCCTGACCGGCTCCATCGAGCGCCTGCTCGTCGTGGCCCTCGTCGCCATGGCCCTGACGCTGGCCCTGGTCTTCCCCGCGCCGCGGCGGCTGCTTGCACTCGCCGTCGCGGTGGGCGCCGTGGCGATCACCTTCGGGCTGCTGCGGTTGGTCGGCGCGCGCCTGACCATGGCCTCGGTCGCCGCCCTTCCCGTGCTCGGGGGCCTCGCGGTCGACTACGCCATCCAGTTCCATGCCCGCTGGGTCGAGGCGCGCGAGGTGGGCTACGGAGCGCAAGCGGCCGCGCTGCGCGCGGTCTCGGCCGGCGGCCCGCTCATCGCCACCGCGGCGGCGGCGACCGCGGCCGGCATGCTGGCCCTGCTGCTCTCGCCCGTCCCTATGGTGCGCGGCTTCGGCGGGGCGCTGGTCGCCGGCGTGCTCATCGCTTTTTCCTGCGCCCTGACCGCCGGGCTGGGCGCCCTCGCCCTCTCCCGCAAGCCGGACGGCGACCGGCGCCGAGCGAGCGAGGCGAGCCGGTGGGTTGCGCTGCGAAGCGTCGCGACGGCGCTGTCGGCCTCGGCCCGGGGCGCCGGTGAGCTGCTCGCCTCGTCGGCGCGCCGGCTTGGACGAACCACGCTGGCGACCCGCGCGGCCGGCGGCGCGAAGCGCGCCGCGCGTCATGCTCGCGACGAGGCCGTCGGGCTGAGCCGCCGGACCATTGCTCGCCCGGTGCCCGTCCTGGCCGTGGGCCTACTCCTGGCCGCGCTGGGCTGGGCAGCCGACACCCAGTCGACAGTCGTGTCCGACGTCACCCGACTGGTCCCGGCCGGACTGCCGGCCATCCGAGACCTCAACGCCCTGCAGAAGGCGACAAACGCGGCGGGCGAGGCCGACGTTCTGGTCGAGGGCCCCAACGTCGCGGCACCCACCGTTGTGCGCTGGATGCGCGACTATCAGACGGCGGTCCTGAAGCGCAGCGGCTACAGCGCGGCGGCCGGCTGCCAGCGCGACGTCCTCTGCCCGGCGCTGTCGCTCACCGATCTGTTCCAAAGCGACGTGACGCTCGGCGACCAGGGGCAGATCGACGCCATCCTCCGCGCCGTACCGCCCTATTTCGCGCGGGCGGTGATCACCCCCGACCGCCATCAGGCGACCCTTGCCTTCGGCGTGCGCCTGCAGCCGCTCGCGCGCCAGCAGCAGCTGTTCGCCGCCATGCGCTCGGCGCTGCGCCCGCCGCCCGGCATCCGGGCCAGCCTCACCGGGCTTCCCGTCCTCACCGCTCAGGCCGATGCCGACCTCGCCTCCACCGGGCACCGGGCGCTGACGCTCATCCTCGGCCTCGCCCTCGTGGCGCTCGTCCTCCTGGCCACCGCCGGATGGGCGACGGGCGCGCTGGTCCCGCTCGTGCCCATCGTGCTGGCCACGGGCTGGTCGGCGCTGCTGCTCTTCGTGCTTGGGGTGGCGCTCAACCCGATGTCGGTGGCGCTCGAGGCGATGACGGTGGCCATCGCCACCGAGTTCAGCGTCCTGTTGACGGGACGCTTCCGAGCCGAGCGGCGGACGAAAGCACCGGTGCCGGACGCGCTCGAGCGGACCTGGAGCTCGACCGGGCGGGCGGTGCTGGCATCGGCCACCACGGCCATCGCCGGGTTTGCCGTGCTCGTGACCTCCGACATCCGGATGTTGCGCTCGTTTGGCCTCGTCGCCGTTGTCGATCTCGCCGTGGCCCTGGCCGCGGTGATGATCGTGCTGCCGGCCGCCCTCGTGCTCGTCGAAGACGGGGTCCGCCCCGTTCTGCGATCCGACGGCCTGCGGCGAGCCCTGCGCGTCCGCCGCCTCGGCGCTCGGCGCACCCCGGTGGCATGAGCACGGGAGCGGGGGGGCCGCTCGGCTTCCCTCCCGACCCCGATGCCCCGGCCACCAGCCCACCCGGGTCTGCGCCGGCCGGGGGGGAACCTGGCGCGTCCCCACGGGCTCCGGCACCGCCCCCGCGGCCCCCGGGCGGCGGGCGCTACGCCTGGATCGCCGGCATCGTCGGGGTGGTCCTTGTCGCGCTCATCGGACTCAACACCGTGCGGACCAAGGGCCCGGGCTCGCGCGGGATCATGGTCGGCCAACCGCTGCCCGCCTTCGCGGTGCCGCTGGCGCTCGGTCCGCTGCAGGGGGACGCCGACTTCGCCACCCGACCGGGATCAGGCCAGGCCGGCCGGGTTCCCGCCTGCCAGCTGCGCGGACCCGGCATCCTCAACATCTGCCAGGAGTACGAACAGGCGCCGGTGGTGCTCGCCTTCCTGGCCACGCGGGGGGCCGGCCGCTGCGAGGATGAGCTCGACGTGCTACAGCGCCTGCAGGGCCGCTTCCCGGGCGTGCGCTTCGCCGCGGTGGCCATCGCCGGCGACCGCGGCGACCTGCGTGCGCTCGTGCGCCGGCGGGGCTGGACGTTCCCGGTGGGCTACGACCGCGATGGGGCGGTGGCCAACCTCTACCACGAGGCCATCTGCCCACAGATCGTCCTTGCCTCGCGGGGTGGAGTCTCCCGGGGGACGCTGCTCGGCTACCAGCCCGAGAGCCAGCTCGTGGCGGCCATCGGACAGCTGGCCGGGGCAGCCGGGTGAGCACGGCCGCCTCGGGCAGCGCCGAGGAGGGGTGGGTGGCTGCCGAGGTCGCCGCCGAGTTTCCCGAGCTTGCCCTGCGGTTCCTCGAGGTGCCCGCGGTCTCGGGCCGCAGCCCGGCGTCAGTGCGCGGTCGCCTCGCCGCCCTGTCCGATCGCTTCCGCGGCGCCCACGCGCTCGTCCTGCGACGCGAGCCCGTGCCGTGGGCCTACCGGGTGTTCTTCCGGCACATCGGGCTGGACCCCGATGTGCAACGCACGCCGATGGAGGCGGCGGCGGTGCGGCGGCTGATGGACGGGGCGTTCAAGTCGCACGGGCTGTTGGAGGACGCGCTGACCCTGGCGCTGCTGGAGGGTGGGGTTCCCGTCTGGGCGCTGGACGCTGGTGCCGGCGAGGGCCCGCTGGGCATTCGGGCGGCGCAGGCGGGTGAACGACTGGGCGACGGTCCCCGCGGGCCGGAGCTGCCCGCCGGGCGGCTGGTGGTGGCCGACGGGCGCCGGCCGCTGACCGTGCTGTTCGGCGATGTCGCGGCCGAGGCGGCGGTCGGTTCCTCGACCCGTCGCCTGTTGCTCTACAGCGTCCAGGTCGCGGGCGTGCCCGAGCTCAACGTCGAGGAGGCCCTGTGGGACTGTCTGGAGGTGCTGGCCGAGGGGTTGGGGGACGGTGGCTGAGCGCGACCGGCGGCGCCGTCGAATCGCCGCAGCACGGCCCGGCGTCTTTGCGGACGCGGCCGACGCGCCGGCGCCCACCCGCGTGTCGGCTCGGGCCCGCTGGTAAGCTCCGGCGCCGGAGAGGCTTCTCGTGGACCTGGTGACAACGCCACTTCGACGCGGGGGATGCCGTTGGCCTCGTCCCACCCGTCGAGATCGACGAGCGCGCGGCGCGCCGCTCGCTGCGGTCCCAGGTCGCCAAGCTCGAAGCCGACCTCTGCGCCACCTTCGCCGGAGCCTCGCCGCAGGTCGAGATCAACTGGTCCGTCGGCGCTCGCGACGGTCCGCGGGTACTCGGGCTGGGCGAGCTCGAGCGTGTGCGCGACCGCCTGACCGAGCGCCTGGCGCAGGGTCGGACGGCCATCGCCGCCCGCAGCGAGCTCGAGGCCGCCAACCGCCGGCTGCTGGAGCGCGTCGTGCTCGATCCCGGGCGCCACAAGTTCGTGCGAATCGCCTGCCAGGATCTCGGCGAGCGCGGTTGCGGCGCCTACGAGGTCCGGCCGCGGCTCGGGCTCATCGGGATGCTCATGGGGTGGTGGCAGGTCAAGCTCTCCTCGGGCTGCCCGTTACCCTGGCCCCATGGGGCGGCGCAGCCGCAAGCGCAGCTCTGCGCGGCCTGAGTCGGCGAGCGGAGCCCAGCAGCTGCCTGGGGCGCCGCGCCCGCCGGCTGCCCTGCGGTCGCGTCGCGATCAGGCGCCGCCGGCGCCGTGGGGGCGTTTCCCGCTGGTGGAGCTGTGCGTACTGCTGGCGCTGGTCATCGGCATCCTCGGGTTCACGACCGGAGGCAACCGCGGCCGCGTCGAACTGGTCACCGCCGCTGCGCTGGGCTCGCTGTCAGGGCTGGAGATCTCGATCCGCGAGCACTTCGGGGGCTTCCGTTCTCACAGCATGGTCCTGGCCGGCGCCCTGGCTGTCGTCATCTCTGCGCTCGTCGGCTTCGCCGTGCCGGCCAGCCCCCGCTGGGCAGTCCTGATCGTCGCCGTCGGGGTGTTCGCCGGGGGCGCGTGGGCGCTGCACGGCGTCTTCCGCCGCCGGACGGGCGGCTTCGCGACGCGCTGATGCGCGGCTGAGTTGCGCGAGCTCGCGCGGGGCCCGGCCCGGGCGGGTCGGGCTGGCGCGACCTCATCTGCTCGGACAGCCGGGCGGCCAGCGGGCTCCCGAGGACCCCGGGACCAGCGCGCCGGCGAGTGCGAGGCGCTGGCGCTCGGTCAACGTGCCCAGACGCTTGTTCTCAACGATCGGGATGGTGGCCAGCAGCTTGCGGCAGCGCTGGGAGCCCCAGCGACGCTGGCTGGTCAGCAGGTCCGACAGGGTCATGCTCTCGGCCTCCCACGCACTGTCGAGAACCACGTCGGCCACGGAGAGCTCGCCGGCGGCGATCCGCCGCTTGAGCTCCGCCCGGGCCAGTCGGACCTCGTTGGCGCGTGCCAGCGCGCGCAGGTGCTGTGGCCGTGTTCCAGGCTCCGTCCCAGGCGTCACGGTCGCCGTCCCGTTCATCTGACCTCCCCGCTGCCCGCCACCGGCGGGCAGAGTCGCGTTGTACGGTACGCGGAAGCCGACACCACCGCCGGGACGACCTACGTGCGCCTCTCGGCCGGTCGCCACTGCGGTCGGGCGGGTCCCCTCAGAGCTCTCCAGTCAACGACCCGTCCGGCGATGTCCTCTCTCCGGTCCGCGCACCGTACGCGACCGCGGCAGCGGTGGTCAACCGTCATCCGGATGCTCCGCACGCTCAGAGCGGCTTTTTCACCACGGCCGGGTCAGGCGCGTCCAGGACGCGTCGGCGCCGGCGTCGCCGGCCGGTCCCGCTGGCCCGGCGGCGTGGCCCGCCGGCCATGATCTGGCGCGCTCGCGCTCAGGCGGGAAGCGGACCGTGGTCGGCCTCGAACCCGCGCTTGACCTCGGCAAAGCAGGTCAGCGCCTCGTCGAGAACCTCACGGGTGTGGGTGGCCATCACGCTGGTGCGCAGCAGCGCGCCGCCGGGTCCGACCGCAGGGTGCACGGCGACGTTGGCGTAGACCCCGGCGTCGTAGAGCGCGCGCCACAGCAGCGCTGCCTTGAAGTCGTCCTCGACGAGCACGGGCACCACCGGCGTGTGGATGACCTGACCCGCCGCGTCGGTCGAGCGCTCCACCACCTTCAAGCCCAGGGCGCGAAACCCATCGGCCAGGTAGCGCGCGTTGTCCTGCACGGCGGCGAACAGGTCTGGCCCCTCGTCGCTGCGGCAGATGCGCACAGCGGCGAGGGCGGCGCCGACGGCAGCCGGTACGCCAGCGGCGGTGAACAGGAAGGTCCGGGCGGCGATGCGCAGGAACTCGATGACGTCGGCGGGCCCGGCGAGGAATCCGCCGCAGGAGGCCAGCGACTTGGAGAAGGTGCCCATGCGCAGGTCGACGGCATCCTCGATGCCCGCCAGCTCGCTGGCCCCGGCCCCCCGCGCTCCCAGCACGCCACAGGCGTGCGCCTCGTCGACCATCAGCCGGGCGCCATGGGTGCGACAGAGCTCGGCGATCTCGCCCAGCGGCGCGACATCGCCCTCCATGGAGAACACTCCGTCGACCACGACGAGGATCCCGCCGCCGTCAGCGGCGGCCCGCTCCAGCGTCCGCTCCAGGCGGTCGGGACGGTTGTGACGGAAGGCACGAAGCTTGGCCCGCGAGAGCAGGCAGCCGTCGAGGATGGAGGCGTGATCGCCGGAGTCGACGACAACGGTGTCACCGGGCTCCAGCAGCGTGCCCAGCGCGCCGGCGTTGGCCTGGTAGCCCGTGGTGAACACCAGCGCGTCGTCGGTGCCCATCCAACCGGCGATCTCCTCCTCGAGCTCGCGGTGCAGCGGGAGGGTGCCGTTGAGCAGTCGCGACCCGGTCAGGCCCGTGCCGAAGCGCTCGAGGGCGTCCCGCGCCCCGGCCACCACGCGCGCATCGCCGGTGAGCCCCAGGTAGTTGTTGGAGCCCAGCATGATGCGTCGAGCCCCCTCCATCTCGACGACGGGCGCGGCGGGAGACTCCACCTCGTGGAAGAAGGGGGAGACGCCAGCCGCGTGGGCGGAGCGCAGCAACTCGACGCGCTCGTTGGCGCGGACCTTGGCGAACACGTCGGTGGTGGTCGGCATGTAGGGTGCCCGGCCGATGTCGATCGAGATCCGCAGGGTCGGCGGGGGCCGCGACCGCAACGCCTTCATCAAGCTGCCCTGGCGGTTGCATGGTAACGAGGAGCACTGGGTGCCCCCGCTGCTGCTCGACGTCAAGCGCCGGCTCGACCCGGCCAAGAACCCGTTCTTCGCCCACGCCGAGGTCCAGCTCTTTCTCGCCCTGCGCGACGGCCGGCCCGTGGGACGCATCAGCGCCCACATCGACCGCCACCTCAACGAGTTCCAGGACAACCGCTGGGGGCTGTTCGGCTTCTTCGCCTGCGAGGAGGACCCCGCGGTTGCCGGCGCGCTGCTCGAGGCCGCGGCCGCCTGGCTGTCGGAGCGCGGGCGCGACACCATGGTCGGTCCCATGGACTTCACCACCAACGACGAATGCGGCGTGCTCGTCGACGGCTTCGACCGTACCCCGACGATCCTCAACCCGTGGACGGCGCCCTACTACCCGGGCCTGCTGGAGGGCGCGGGGCTGACCAAGGCGATGGACCTCTACATGTACGACCTCTACCTCGCCACCCAGAACGTGCATCCCGCGCTCTGGGAGATGGCGGCCAAGGTCGAGTCCGAGCACGGCGTGACGGTCCGCAAGTTCAACAAGAAGGACCTGTTCAACGAGGTGAGCCGCTTCCTGGAGGTCTACAACGCGGCCTGGGAGCGCAACTGGGGCTTCGTCCCCCTCACCGAGGAGGAGGTGCGCGTCTACGCGAAGGACCTCAAGCCGGTGCTCGACGAGAACTGGGCGTTCATCGCCGAGAAGGACGGCGAGACCGTTGGCGCCGCGCTCACCCTGCCTGACTACAACCAGGTGCTCTCACATCTCAACGGCCGGCTGCTGCCCTTCGGCTGGCTCAAGGCCCTCTACTACCGGCGCAAGATCGACCGGGTGCGCGTGTTCGCCCTCGGCGTCAAGCGCGAGTACCAGCACACGGGAATCGCCGCCAAGTTCTACCGAGAGCACTTCGACTCGGCCGAGAGCACCAACCAGAGTGGCGGGGAGATGGGCTGGATACTCGAGACCAACGAGGCGATGAACCGCGCCATGGAGGGCATGGGCGGCAAGGTGGTCTCCACCTACCGCGTCTTCGAGCGCCCCCTCTGACGCCTGGGCCGCGGGGCGCGCTCGCCCGCGGGTCGCGGTACGGGTGAGCCCGGTAGGGCGCTGATGACCGGGACGGGCAGCTGCGCCACCCAGTTGCCCGAAGCGTCCTGGTAGTCAAGGCGGAAGCTGGTGCGGGCTGGCAGGGTGGCGAAGCGCTGGACGCTGCTCTGCCCGTCGAGGGTGAGCTGGACGTCGGGCGGACCCATCAGGCTCGGCGCCACGGTGCTCACCGGCCGCCAGGGCCCGCGCCCGAGCCGCCGCTCGAAGCGGATGACGTGCGGGCCGGAGCCCAGGCGCAGGCGGGACCACAGCATCACCCGACCGCGCGTGCTGCGCTCGGCGAACAGCCCGGCGATGAAGCTGCGCTCGGCCAGCTTGGGCTGTCCGTCGCCCCGTTCGAGGCCGGTGTAGTACTGGCCGAACGGCCGGACCGTGTTGGAGACGACCACGCTGCCGGGTGGCTGGTCGCGCAGCAGGAACTGGGCGAAGCTCTTCACCGCCGGCACGCGCTGGGAGACGTACTCGGCCCACGTGATCCATTGCGCCTGCTGGCTCTGGCTCAGGGGCGCACGCCCGGGCGTCGCGGTGGTCTCATAGCCGAACTCCGTCGAGTAGATCCCTCGCAGGGCGGGAGCCAGGCGGCCCATGGCCACGAGGCGGTTCAGGGTGGCCGACAGCTTTGGCAGGTCGGCCACCAGTCCGTTGTCGGGTTCGCCGGCCGGGCTGCGCAGGTCGGGCCTGGTCACCGGCGCGTAGGGGTGGTGGCTCCAGCCGTCGCCGGGGATGGGGGAGAAGTGGCGGCAGTCCCGGCTTCTCAGCGGCTGGAAGTGGGCGTCGACACAGGCCAGGGCGCGCAGGAAGCGCAGCGGCGGTACCGGTCCGCGGGCCCGATAGCTCCCGGTCGAGGCGGTGGCGCCGACGAGGATGGTGGTGTCGGGGCGGACCGCCTTGACGGCTGGGTAGGCGGCGGAGACCATACGCCGGTAGATCGTTGCGCTCTGCGGGAATGGGCCGCCGGGAGCCCGAACCCACTGGGGCAGGAGCAGACCGGGCTGGTTGGGCTCGTTCCACAGGGTGAAGCGCTGGACCCGTGGCAGCGGCCCAGGAGGCGGGGGCGGCTGGGCAACGGGCTGGGCCGCCGGGGTGCCGAACAGCGCGTCGAGGAGCTGCTGGTCGGCGCTCGGGGGTGGCGGGGCCGGAGCCGGGCCGCTCGGCGGGGCGGGGACGGCCCAGCTCCCGCTGTAGCGTCGGACGACGGCGACGGCGAAGTCGCGAAACGCCCGGGGGTCGACGTTGGTCCGCGCTCGCCCAGCCTGGCTCTGGGTGGTTGCCCACAGGGGCGCCCAGAAGCCGATGTCGACCATCGCGTTCAGGCCCGCCTGCCGGGCGGCGGCCACGGCATTGTCAAGCCCGCGCCAGGCGTCCTGATCGTAGGCGCCGGGGTCGGTGGCGTCGAAGGCGGGGCGGGGACGGGCGTCGGGGCCGCGGGTGAGCAGCGACCAGTTGGCGGTGAGCCGCACGGTGTCGACGCCCAGAGCGCGCAGCCGGGCCATCGCGGCGCGCACCTGGTCGGGTGATCGGTCCAGCAGCGATCCGTCGTCCTGGACGATGGTCTCCAGCCCGGGCTGGGCGTGCGCCGGCGCGCTCGCGCCGGCGAGCGCGGCGGCGGCCAGCACGAACGCGAGCGCACCGCGCCGCGTCCGGCCCGAAGGCCCTTGTCGATGACCGCGCTGCCGGGGCATCCGCACAGTGTGGCTGGTCGGGCGGCCGACCGCGAAGCCCCTCCGCCCGCGGGCGTAGACTCCGCGGCGTGGAGACCCTTCCGGCTGTAATCGAGATCCGCCCGCTGGAGGCCGAGGAGCAGCTCGAGACCGAGCTCGAGCACCGCGGTGGTCCGGCCCCCCTGCCCGCGGTCCAGACCGCGGCCCTGGTCGCCGGTGGGTTCGTGGCCGGCGCCGCCACCGTCGCCCTCGTCCGGTACGCCGCCGGGCGCCCCGGTCGGCGTGAACCCCGACGCCCTGACCGGCGGCGGGTGGAGGTCGTCTCCAGCCGATCGTTCATCGTCGACGTCCACGTGATCGATCACCGGTGAGCCGGCCGAGCGCGGACGTCTCAGTCCGCCCGGCTCCCGGCGGTGAGGTCTCACTGGAGGTCCGGGCGGTGCCGCGCTGGCCCCTGCGCCTTCCTCGGTCCTCGGGCGCTGACGGCGTCCTGCGGGCCCGTTCCGGGACGCTGCGCCGGCTGCTGCACGTCGACGGGCGCCCGGTGTGGCTCACCGCGCGCCAGCCGGCGAGCGCAGTCATCGTGCTGAGCGCGCGCGCCGCGCGCCGCGACGCCGCCGAGTACGGGATCGAGCGCATGCGCTTCGCCCTGGGCGTCGACGACGACCTGCGGCCCTTCCACGAGCGCTTCCGCCACGACGGCCTCATCGGCCGGGCGCTGCGGGCGCAGCCGTGGCTGCGGCTGCGCCGGAGACCCGAGCCCTTCGAGGCGCTGGTCTGGGCCATCTGCGAGCAGCTCATCGAGTTCGAGCGGGCGGCCGCCATCGAGCGGCGCATCGTGGCCCAGCTCGGCCGGCGCTGCGGCTGCTGCGGGTTGCGCGACCTCCCGACCGCCGGCGTGCTGGCGGGCACCGCCCCCGCGCAGCTTTGCGCCCTTGACCTCGCCCCGCGCCGTGCCCTCGCCCTCGTCCGCGCCGCCCGCGAGGTGGCGGCCGGACGCGTCGATCTCCACGCGGCCGATCCCCAGCGCGCCTGGGCGCGGCTGCGGGCCATCCCCGACATCGGGGCGTGGACGGTCGAGTGCCTGGCCACGCTGGGCCAGGGCCGCAACGACGTCCTCCCGGCCGGGGACCTGGCCTACCGCAAGCTCGTGGGCCGCCTGCGCGACGGCCACCCCGCCGCGCGAGCGCAGGAGGATGAGGTGCGCGACTTCTTCGCGCCCTATCACCCGTGGGCCGGGTTGGCCGGCGCCTACGCGCTGCGGGCGCGCGTAGTGCGCGCAGGGCATGCGCGCGGCGCGCTGGCCATGGCCGCCTAGCTTTCTCGTGGCAGTCAAGCTTGGCCCCCACACCGTCAGACGTTGAGAACGCGAGCGAAAGGACGAACATGCACGCCGTGTTGACCGAGGTAGACGTCAGGGGGGTTGAGCGCGAAGCGGGAATCAACGCCCTGCGGGAGCGAATCGTCCCGGCGGTCAGCCAGATCCCTGGATTCACGTCAGGTGTCTGGCTCACCGGCGACGAGAACGACCGGGGGCTCTCCCTGATGCTGTTCGACAGCGAGGAGAAAGCGCAGGCCGCAGCGGGCCAATTCCCGGTGGGAACCAATCCGCATACAGGAGTCACGATCACGCGCTGCGAGGTGCGCGAGGTCGCCGTGAGCGTCTGAGTCCCGTCCACCGCGGGAGCGCGGATGTACTACTCGAGCAGCTCAGATCCCCTGCCCCGGGAGGAGTTCGGCGGGCTCGCCGCTGGCCAGACGCTGGTGACGGCCACCCGCGGCATCACTGCCAGCGCGATCCTCGACCTCGGCACCGGGTCGGGAGAAACAGCTCGCAGGGTCACGTGGTCCGTGTCATCGCCCTGAGTTCCTCGACGTGATGGCCGAGGGCGGCTAACGTGATCGCTATGAGCGACGGCCTGCGCTTCACTATCCGCTACTCAGACGGTGGAGAGGGCTGGACCATGGCCCAGGTAGAGCAGGTCCCCGGCGCGATCAGCCAGGGGCGCACCCGCGCGGAGGCACGCGAGAACGTGACCGATGCGTTGCGGCTCATGCTCAAGCCCGAGCCGGACGAAACCGCCGATCCAGATCGCGAGCCGCTCGAGCTGCCCTTGGCGTCTTGAAGCGCCGCGCGCTGGAGCGCCATTTGCGCGAGCACGGTGCCGAAGCGTTCGAGGAGGGCGCCAACCACACGAAGTGGCGCGGTCCCACCGGTGGGCGCTCCGTTGTCCCGCGCCACAACGAAATCGGCTCGGGCATCGCTATCGCGATCTGCAAGCAGCTCGGCGTCCCCAGGCCGTCCAACCCGCGCTGATCGCCGCGCCTGTCCGCGTCAACCGTGCATCGGGTTGTCTGTGACAGCTCCGGCGGGCGCGGGTGCGCGCGGCGAGCGAGCAGCTCGCCGCCCGAGAGGAAAGTCGCTCACATCGCCGTCGCCGGCGAGTCGAGGGCTGCGCCCCCAGCCCCCTGGGCTGCCGAACAGCCCGGGCACACGTGAGGAGACGGGCCGGGTTGTCCCACGGGATATCGACACCAGGTCCGGCAGGGGCCCGCGGGCTGAATCGAAAATGACCTCCAGGGTGGCGTGATTGTTGAGAGTTCAGGCGACTTCCGGGAGCACGCTAGCGGTTCGTCCTGTTAGTTCGTTTTGTTGGTCGGTGTCTCATGCTTCGAGGGTCTTGCCGGTGTAGGTCCACTTGAACGGGTTGGCGGTCTGGTTGTAGGTCTCGATGTAGGCGAGCATCTGCTCGGCGAGGTCTTTTTCGCTGGTGAAGATCCCGTGCTTGAGCAGCCTGCGCCAGAGGATCGAGAAGAAGATCTCGATCTGGTTTAGCCATGACGCGTGCTTGGGGGTGAACTGAAAGCTCCACCGCGGGTGGTCTGCCAGCCACTGCTCGACCTCATCGGTTCCGCGGGTGGAGAGGTTGTCTGAGACCGCCACGATCTTCTGACC
>JAABUY010001735.1_pt1 | contig 28157 bp, 21 predicted proteins | sample 5560271 | NCBI WGS metagenome assembly JAABUY01 (sample SAMN10711886, study PRJNA513374) | rock metagenome | isolation source: Antarctica rocks | place: Antarctica: Victoria Land, University Valley | reverse complement strand
CAAGGACCGGGGCATCCTCGGCCGCGTGGGCCGGTCTCGCGCTGCAGGCGGCGGCCAAGACCAGGGCCGGTCCGCGCTGCCAGTTCCAAGTTGCCAAAGTCAGCCTCACTCGTGCCAGTTGCCTGGCATTCCGTAGAGGTAGGCAGAGTTGCGCAGAAGCCTTGTAGTCTTCGGTGGTGCCGGACGGCTACACCGTATGACCCATGCGCATCCCCTCTCCTGGCCGTCGCCGTCGTCGGCAAGCACGTGTTCTTTCCCTTCGCTGGCAGCGCCGGGCGGTGTTCGTGCTCGGCGGAGGCGTGGTCGGTGTGGCAGCCGTGCTGCTGGCCCTAGCTGCCGATTGGGCCGGGGAGGCGTTCAAGGCCGTTGCCGGCCGGATGCCGCTGGCCGTGCTCGCTCTGACGCCCTTGGGCTTTGCGGCGTCGTGCTGGCTATCCCGGCGCTGCTTCCCGAATTCCGGTGGCAGCGGCATCCCGCAGGTCATTGCAGCACGGCACCTGCACGGGCTGGCGGCGCGGGAGCGCCTGGTGTCGTTGCGGGTTGCTGCGGGCAAAATGGTTCTGTTGCTGTTGGGACTGCTATCCGGCGCATCCATCGGGCGCGAGGGGCCAACCGTGCAGGTTGGCGCGTCCATCATGTCCGCCATCGGGCGGCTGTCACCGCGGCGGCAACCCGGGCTCCTCCTGGCAGGTGCCAGCGCCGGCGTGGCGGCTGCGTTCAACACACCGCTGGCCGGCATCGTGTTCGGGATCGAGGAGATGAGCCGCTCCTTCGAGGCGCGGACGAGCGGCATCATCCTGGGCGCCGTGATTGCAGCCGGGGTCACCTCGCTTTCCTTGCAGGGCGACTACACCTACTTCGGGTCAACAAACGTCGTGCTGGGCGGGACCTTGCAGGGCCTGCTTGCCGTGCCCCTGCTCGGCGTCCTGGGCGGCCTGCTCGGCGGCGGGTTCAGCCGCGTGCTGATCCTGTTCGGCGCTGGCCTGCCGGGCAGGGCCGGCGCCGTCCTCAAACGGCACCCCGTCCCGTTCGCGGCCTTGTGCGGCCTGGCCGTGGCCGTATGCGGGCTGCTGTCGGACGGTACGATCTTCGGGACGGGCTACACGCAGGCGCGTGGCCTGGTGCAGGGCACCAGCGCCGTACCGGACGCATTCGGGCCGCTCAAGCTCATCGCGACGCTGGCGTCCTCCGTTAGCGGCATACCAGGGGGCATCTTCGCGCCTTCGCTCGCGGTCGGCGCCGGGCTGGGCGACAGCGTGGCGGCGCTGCTGCCCTGCGCACCAGCCCAGGCGCTTGTCGTGCTCGGCATGGTGGCCTATTTCTCGGGCGTGGTGCAGGCGCCGATTACCGCCTTCGTGATCGTGACGGAGATGACCAACGACCACGCGCTCGTCCTTCCGCTCATGCTCGCGTCCGTGATCGGGTTCGCAACATCGAAACTGGTCTGCCCGGAAGGCGTGTACCACGCGCTGGCGCATAACTTCGTGGCGGCAGAGGCTGCGCACCGGGCCAAAACAGCCGAACGCCAGGCCGCACGGGCGATTTCTTGACCGTCCTGACCACCTACCACGATCTTGCATGGTTTCGTGTTCGACGTGCGGGATGGCGGCACGCGCCTGGCTGCGGAACGGGTCTTCCACGATGTGACGCCGGGTTCCTCCGGTGGGTTCAGATCCGACGAGGATGGACAGATATGGACCAGTGCGGGCAATGGCGTGCACTGCATTGCGCTGAATGGAGAGTTGATGGGGCTGATCAAGGTCCCGTTCACGGTGGTGAACCTGGCATTCGGCGGTCGCAACTGTTCATCTGCGCCTCGCATACCTTGTTCGCCATCGTGACCAACACGCGCGGCGCCGCACTCCTGGCCGGCACGCCATCCCCATGAACACATGCCGACACCCGGTGACAGCGAAGGTATCTTGCCAATGATCCCAAAGACCCTTCGTTCGTCTGCATACACTTTGCTGGGGATGAGCGCAGCGTTCCTGCTGGCTCGAACGGCGGATACCAGGCGATCCGCACGGACGGCGCGAGCCGGGTCCAAGTCGAAGGTGGTCGTGGTCGGCGCCGGTTTCGCCGGGCTGTCGGCGGCCTCGCAGTTGGCCGGACGTGACGGTGTCGACCTGACGGTGATCGACATGCACGACCACCATCTGTTCCAGCCACTGCTCTACCAGGTCGCGACCGCCGCCTTGTCGCCGTCGGACATCGCGTCGCCGATCCGTGGCATCCTGCCCGAGCAGCCCGGCGTGCGGGTCCTGATGGCAGCCGTGACGGGAGTGGACATCGTGGGACGGCGGGTCGTGTGCGACACGCTCTCCGTGCCCTACGACGAACTGGTCATCGCCACCGGGTCACGGCCCAGCTATTTCGGCCATGGATCGTGGGCGAAGGCCGCACCTGGCCTGAAGACCCTCGACGACGCAGTTCGGTTGCGCCGGTCGATGTTGGAAGCCTTCGAGCATGCAACTGTCGTCCAGGGTCGGGATCGGGACCGTGCGCTGACCTTCGTGCTGATCGGCGGCGGTCCAACCGGTGTGGAAATGGCCGGCTCCATTGCGGAACTGGCGCAGGACCTGACCCGGGAACAGGCTGGGCAGACGGTAGCGAAAGCGAAAGCGCGGATCGTCCTGGTCGAGGCCGGGCCGCGCATTCTGTCGTCCTTCGCGCCGGAACTGTCCGACTATGCCCGGTCGGCACTGCAGGCGATGGGAATAGAGGTCCGCGAAGGCACGAAAGTCACCGGCATCGAGCCTGGCGTGGTGCATCTCGGGCAAGACCACCTGGCGGCCGACACCGTGATCTGGACCGCCGGGACCGAGGCGACGCCTGTTGCGAAGTGGCTCGGTGTTGCACGCGCGCATGGCGGGCGCGTGGCCGTGACCGCCGACCTCCGCGTCCCCCATCATCCGGAGATCGCGGTGATCGGAGACGCTGCCCTTGTGCATGGAAGCGATGGCAAGCCGCTGCCAGGGCTGGCGCCGGTCGCGAAGCAGCAGGGCCGGTTCGTCGGCCGCGCGATCCTGCGCCGGGTGCGCGGACGGCACGCCCAGCGGCAGCATTTCAGCTACCGGGACTACGGCACGCTCGCCACCATCGGTCGCAACAAGGCGGTTGCCGAACTCGGTCCCGTGCGCTTCAAGGGATTTGTGGCGTGGTTCCTATGGGTGGTGGTGCACATCTTCTTCCTGATCAGCTTTCGCCATCGAGTGCTGGTCATGGCCAAATGGGGATTCTCATACGTCAGGAACGAACATCCGGAGCAACTGATCATCGGACTGAGCCCCGACAAGGAAAAGACCGGCACGTGACCCTATTGATCGAAGACTACGCTCTCATCGGTAATTGCGAGACGGCGGCCCTGGTAGGGCGGAACGGTTCGATCGATTGGCTTGGCCTGCCTCGGTTCGACAGCGCCGCCTGCTTTGCAGCCTTGGTGGGAACACCTGAGAACGGCCGGTGGCTGATCGCTCCCGTGGACGCCGAAGTGGCGGCGACACGGAGTTATCTGGGTGACACCCTCATCCTGGAAACGACGTTCACGACCGGGACTGGCGCGGTCTCCATCATCGACTTCATGGCCCGGCGCGAGGGCACGGCCGAATTGGTGCGCCAGGTCCGCGGCATCCGGGGCAGCGTCGCCATGCATTCGGAATTGATCGTGCGGTTCGACTACGGCTCGGTCGTGCCCTGGGTTTCGCGGCAGGCGGATGGACGGATGCAGATCGTCGCCGGGCCGGATCGGCTGATGTTCGAAGCTTCGGTGGCGTTACACGGCAAAGACATGCGTACAGTTGCCAAATTCGAGGTTCATGCGGACGAGCAGGTCGATTTCTGCCTAAGCTGGAACCCGTCCTTCCAACCCTGCCCGCCCCCTTTCGATCTCGCAGCCGCGCGGGAGCATGTAGCCGCGTTCTGGCAGGAATGGACCGAGCAGTCGAATGCTCCGAAGGCAGTGGACGGCGCCGTCATGCGTTCATTGCTGACGCTGAAGGCGTTGACGCATTTCCAGACTGGTGGAATCGTGGCGGCTCCCACAACGTCCTTGCCCGAGCAGGTCGGCGGTCCCCGCAATTGGGATTACCGGTATTGCTGGCTGCGCGATGCGACGCTGACGCTTTATGCGCTCATGCAATCCGGTTTCCTCGAAGAAGCGAAGACCTGGCGCGAATGGCTCCTGCGCGCGATCGCCGGCAGTCCGGACAAGCTGCAGATCATGTATGGAGTCGCCGGCGAACGGCGGCTGACGGAGTACGAGGTGCCGTGGCTGGCGGGCTATGAAGGGTCGCGCCCGGTGCGCATCGGCAACGCGGCCCATGGTCAGCTTCAGCTCGACGTCTATGGGGAGGTGCTCGACGCCCTTTATGCCGGGCGCCGCCTGGGCCTCGCCGAGAACGCGTCGAGCTGGGCGCTGGAATGCAACCTGCTGGCCCATCTCGGCACCATCTGGGATGAGCCGGATGACGGGATCTGGGAGGTGCGCGGCAAGCGGCAGAACTTCACCCATTCCAAGGTCATGGCCTGGGTTGCCTATGACCGTGCGATCCGGTCCGCCGAGGAGTTCGGGCTCGATGGTCCGGTAGACGAATGGAAGCATGTGCGCACCCGCATTCACGACCAGGTCTGTGCGCAGGGCTTCGACCAGGCGATGAATTCGTTCGTGCAGGCCTATGGTTCGAAACAGATGGACGCCAGCCTGCTGATGATACCGCTGGTCGGCTTCCTTCCGGCTGGGGATCGCCGGGTCATCGGAACCGTCGCAGCCATTGAGAAGCACCTGCTGCGCGATGGCTTCGTGCTCCGCTACGACACCGGACCCGGCGCCGACGGCCTGCCCCCCGGCGAGGGCGCATTCCTTGCCTGCAGCTTCTGGCTTGCGGACGTCTATGTGCTGCAAGGCCGCACCCGTGATGCACAAGCCCTGTTCGACAAGCTGCTTGCCTTGCGCAACGATTTGGGCCTGCTCGCCGAGGAATACGACCATGTCAGTAAGCGGCAGGTCGGCAATTTCCCGCAGGCCTTCTCCCATCTCGCGCTGATCGGCACGGCGCATAGCCTGAGCGGAGCCGGCCCTGCGCATCAGCGTGCGTCGGCGTATTCCCACGCTAAATCCCAGGAGTAGGCTTGCATGACAAACCCGGTTCCAAACTCCAAGGACCCCTCGGCGCCAGCGCTGCCGGATGCCAGCCGGTTGCCGAACGCCCCCTACCATCCCGTGCTTACTGGACAGCCTGCGTTGGTGACAGGCGCGAACTCCGGGATCGGCAAGGCCGTGGCGTTGGGTTTGGCGCGGGCCGGCGCCGACGTGGTGGTGAACTATGTGACGCATCCGGAAACGGCCGACGCGGTAGTTGCCGAGATCGTGGGAATGGGTCGCAAGGCGATCGCCGTGCGAGCCGATGTCAGCAAGGAGGACGAGGTCGAGCGGATGTTTGCAACCGCGATCAAGCAGTTCGGCACGGTGCACATCGTGGTGAGCAACGCCGGCCTGCAACGGGATTCGACTTTCGACGAGATGACGCTCGAACAGTGGAACACGGTCATCGGCGTGAATTTGACCGGTCAATTCCTGTGCACACGGGCGGCCGCGCGCGAGTTCAAGCGCCGCGGCGTCGATCAATCGGTTTCGCAGGCTGCCGGGAAGATCATCTGCATGAGTTCGGTCCACCAGCAGATTCCCTGGGCTGGCCACGCGAACTACGCGGCGTCGAAGGGAGGCGTCATGTTGCTGATGAAGAGCATCGCGCAGGAACTCGCCCCGCACTTCATCCGGGTAAACAGCATTGCGCCCGGCGCCATTCGCACCCCGATCAACACCTCGGCCTGGGACACCCCGGACGCCTATTCCTCACTGATGACGCTGGTTCCCTACAAGCGGATCGGCGAACCCGACGACATCGCCCAGGTAGCGGTGTGGCTGGCGTCGGACGCCGCCGACTACGTGACCGGCGCCACGCTGTTCGTGGATGGCGGCATGACCCTGTATCCCGGTTTTGCGACCGGAGGGTGATCATTTTCTTGAACCACCGGCGCTTCATGCGCAGCCGGCGTGCCGAGCGCCAGGGCATAAGCCCACGGGCACTGACGACCGGCCAGAACCGTCCGCACTGGCTCACCCTGTTAGACCTGGGATCGCTTCAGTCCCAGCGAGCCTGATCCGGGGCGGCTAACCGCCTCCCGCACCGGGCACTCTTCAAACTAAAATCCGACCCTCACAGGCCGGCGGTTTCCGCGTCTGTGTAACCCAAATTCGGCGGACTCTGAACCACGCCCGATCCGCGCCTCAACCCGGCGCGTCGAGGGCGATGGCGACGAGCCCCGCAATCCCAGCGGCGTAGAGAACAAGGACGGTGAGGGAGTCCACGCCCATGCCGAGCCAACGCCGCCTGGGCCGGAAGATGAGGCCGCAGATATAGACAGTCGTCAAAACGGCGCCGAGGGCTGCGAGGTAGATATCGGTCTTCTGCGCGTTCGGCAGCACGGCCGCACCGGAGACGAGCGTCGCCAGCAGGAAGAGCACGGGCAGGAAGGCGTTGCCGCCGAAGATGTCGCTGACCGCAAGCTGGTAGTCCTTGAGCTTCATGGAGGCGAGGCCCGTGGACACCTCCGGCAGCGCGGTCGCTGCGGCCAGCACGGTGGCGCCGAACAGCACCCCGCTCATGCCGATATGCCCGGCGATGGCGCCGCCGCTCCGCTCCAGCACGACGCCGGCGATGAGCGTGACCAGCGCGGCCACGCCGAAGACGATGCCGGCCCGGGCCGTCGAGATGTGCGGCCCGTCTGGGCTGTCGGCCTTGGCCGCCTGCGAATGGCCCTTCGGCTTCTCCTGCGTGTCGGGCGCGTCGCCCGTGCTGTCGTGCCAGGGCAACCCCTTGCTGGCCCGCGAAATCAGCCAGACGCCGACGACCCAGATGAGCGCGATTAAGGACGGCGCCCGGCGTGAGCCGGAAGGCGACCAGGGAGGCGGGCAGCTGCGTGGCCATGATGGCGACCGTCAGCACCGCGATCACGAGCACGCCCTCCAGCACCAGCGAGAGGCTGGCTGCGCGGTAGGTGAGCGGCGGGCCCCCGCGCGTGCCGAACAGGTCGAGCAACACGAGCACGACCGTCTGGATGGCGATGCCGCCCAGGATGTTGCCCACGGCGACCCCGAGATCGCCGCTCCAGGCGGCGCTCGCCGTGATGGCGAGCTCCGGCAGGTTGGTCGCGATCGCGAGCAGGATGACCCCGCCCAGCGCCTGGCCGAAACCGAGCCGGGTCGAAAGCAGGTCGGTCATGTCGGAAAGCTTGATCCCGGCATACCAGATGGCCCCGGCAGCGGCGGCGAAGGCCGCGAGGAGCAGGGGAAGCGACAGGCCCTCGAGCATCAGCCCTTCCCCGCGGCGCCACCGGCCTGCCCCGGCTGGATGCCTCGGCGAACGGCGGCCTTGTCGATCTCCTGCTGCAGGAAGAAGTTGAGCGCCGTCCGGATCGCGGCGACCGCGGCGAGTTGGCCGAGCTCCGACCAGGTCGGCGCCACCGCGGTGCGCAGGATGTCGGCCCCCAATTCGAATTCCAGTGCGAGCGCCAGCCAACGCCCGAGCCGCAGCCGCACCTCCTCCTTCGCCTCATGCGAGGCGTCCGGGTTCCGGTGGTGAAACAGCAGCCCGGCCGTCCGGACCGCCGCCTCGATCACGGCGACAGCGATCACCAGGCCGGCAATCCCCCCCGTCATGGTGGCGAGCCTGACCGTAAGTATCTTGACGGCGTCGAGGTCCATCAGCGGTCCTTCAGCACGAAAATCTTGCCGCTCGGCTCCAGCACGACGCGGCGCGTGCCCGAGGGATCGTCAAGCCCGGCGCTCCGCAGCGCCTCGCCCAGGTCGGCCTCGCTCACGGCATGGCGTATGAGGGAACCCGAGCGCGCCGATGACCCCCATCACCAGCGCCGGGAGAAGCACCGCGTAAGCAGGCGCGACGGCGGAATGACGCATTCTCAGAGGGGAACCGTCAGCGTCTGCGGCGCCGCCTGCCGGCAGCGCCCGATCAGCCACTCGCGCTGCCGTTCGTTGTGGGATCGGATCTGCGACAGGACCGCCCGCAACTCCTCGTCCCGCAGCGCGGCCGCCGCCTGGTCCAGGATGGTGGCCGAGACAAGGCTTTCGTTGGCCAACAGGAACAGGTCCTGCAGGTCTCGCAGCAGGTCGAACGCGCCTTCACCACGCTTCACCATGAGCGCACGCTCAAGCCGCTTCGGCTCACCTTCCCGCCGCTCGCCGTAGCGGGCGACGAAGGGGCGGAGCGCCGCCGCGGCTTCTCGCGACCAGCCGGCCATCAGGGTGCACTGGCCAGGCATGTCGGGGGCATTGGCATGGGTCTCGCGCGTTTGGTCGAAGGCGCGTGCCAGCAGGTCCTCGCTCTCGGTCAGCAGGCCGATGTAGTCGGCCAGGTGCGTTTTCGGGGCGGGCGTGACCAAGCCCGCGACGGCCGATGCCGCCCGCTTCGCCGCACCGGCGACGGTGGCGAGCGTGCCCGGCGCGGGTGCCGCCTCCGGATGGAGGTCCACATGCCCGGGTTGCTTCGTGGTCGGCGCCGCCACCTTCTCCACCCGCACGGCCGAGTGCTTGAAGTGCGGCTGCTTCGAGAGCGGGTCCCAATCGAACAGCGTCATCTCGTTTGCTGCCCGCGCCCGGCCGGGGTTGTCCCAATATCCGAAATGGAAGGGGATGAAGAGCTGGCCGGGCCCGATACCGCCGAGCCGCGCGGGCGCTTCCGCCACGCCGCGGCGCGAGGTGACCTTCACCCAGTCACCTTCCTGGATAGAGAGCATGCAAAACTCTGGGAGGTGGCTTCCCGCGGCGTTGCGTGGCTGCCTACTTTGGCTGTCATACCACTCCTGGAGGCGGTACTCCGCGCTTAGCGAGCCGGCCGCTTACCTGGCCTGGGAACAAACCTCCCATGACTTTGCATGCTCTCTACGAGTATGGGCCGGAGTTCGCCGTGCGCTGGCGCAACGTGCTGTTCCAGGGCGAATACATCCGCCTCGGCGTGGACCGGAACAATGGCGGGGCCGCGGTGCGGACGCCCGGCCTCGAGTTCAGCGGCGGCTACGCGGAGGCGAGCTGGGTGATCACCGGCGAGCCTCGCAAATACGTCGCGTCAGCCGGCGCGTTCGGCAGCCCAAAGCCGGCGCGGGAGTTCTCGCTTCAGGACGGCGGCTACGGCGCGTTCGAATTGGTCGGGCGCTACAGCCATGTCGACCTGGACGACAAGGTGACGCGGGCGCTTGCGGCCTCGACCACCGGCGGCGTGTATGGCGGGACGCAGGACGTCTACGCCGTCGGCGTCAACTGGTATCCGAACCAGCAGCTTCGGCTGATGCTCGACTACGACATCATCAACGTGGACCGGCTAAACACCGCGGGCCGCACGCAGATTGGGCGGCGCGTCCAGGCCGTGGCGCTGCGAGCCCAGGCCGCCTTCTAGCGTCCGTCGGCGCTGGCCACTGCCGGTGGCCCGCGAACCGTGCCGATTGAGCGTGCGGCGAAAGGCCCGACGCTGGACCGTAGCCGCATGCGCCGGCGCTGCTGCCTGGCAGGCGCGGCGTGGGCTACGAAGCCGCGGACAGCGGCGGCAACCGGAACCTGCGGCGGCAGAACATATTCGAGCGTGTGCCATCGGCGTCGACGGTTCCGCACTCGCTGAAGCCTGCGCTGCCATACAGCCGGCGAGCTGGGCCGTTTGCCGCTGCGACATGCAGCCGGATGCGCCGGCAGCCGTTCACCCGCCGAAGTCGCTGGATGACGTGCTCCATTGCCAGCCGACCATAACCGCGCCCCTGGTGAGACTGGGCCACGGCGAACCAGCCCAGCCACCAGCACGACGTGTCGCGCCGGTCAGGGTGAACAACGAAGAAGCCGACGAGTCCCGTCGCATCCTCCATGCCGAACAGCAGGTGCGCTAGCCCACTGCGCACCGCACGCAATATAATCTCGACGGGACCAAGGAAATCGAGGGTTTCGCGACCTCCGAGGTGGAGGGAAAGAACCGCGTCGGCTCCAGCACGGTCAATGCGGTTGAAGGCGAGGGCTTCAGGAACCCGAAAAGCAGACATAAGACCCTTCTGGTTTTGACGGTCGTGTATGACGCTGGACAGCGTGGGCACAGTGCGGCCTGCGTGGACGGTGTTTGGTGCAAGCCCCGAGTTCACCCGACGTCTGGCGATGCGCGGCTTGGCTACGACCGCCTGGCAAGGTGACCCCAACATCCGAGAGATCGGATTGTCGTTATGAAAATGCAAGAATAATTCGGATGTCAGGAAAACCATCGCCAGCAGATCGCGCTCGCCCGTGCGGCGTAGGCACACGTTCCATTCCGCCACTTCACTCCGTGCAATGAGATTTCTTCACCTGTCTCTTTGCTCCAGCCAGGACAGAAGAATGCGGCGAAACGTCATGCAAGATTAACAGCACGAGCGTGTGCATCGGCTTTATGGAAGGCAAAAGCGGAGATGTGACGCCATGCTTTCCCGAGCCTTCCTCGCCACGGCGCTTACCGGCGCTGCCACGTTCGCAGCGCCTGCGAATGCAGCGGTGGTCAACCAATGGGTGCAGTTCGCGCCCGGGGACACCGTGCTGATCCGCGCGGTCGAGGACAACCCGGCCAATGGGTGCCCCAGCGCCGCCGTAGACGGCAAGGCCGTCGTTCTCGCGCAGCGCGGACCCGTCACCACGGCAGCCCAGGCGCCAAAGACCTATTACCCCATCCTGATGTGCGAGAGCGCGCCCATCTCCGCGTTCGGCCACACGTCGGCCAACGTGGCAGGCGTCGCGCTGAGGATGCCGGTGACCCACCCGCGCCGCATCCTGGTGATCGGCGACACCGGCTGCCGGGTGGCCAGCACCCTGGCGGGAACACAGGACTGCAACGACCCGCAGCAGTTCCCGCTGCAGTTCCTCGCCAACTACGCTGCGACCTTCCAGCCCGACCTGATCGTCCACGTCGGTGACTTTTTCTATCGCGAGCAGCCCTGCCCGACCGGCTTCGCCGGCTGCGCGAACAATCCGGCCTTCGACAATTGGGACAGCTGGTATGCCGACTGGTTTGGCCCGGCGAAGAACCTGATCGCAGCCGCGCCGCTCGCCCTCAGCCGCGGCAACCACGAAAGCTGCAACCGCGGCGCGCGCGGCTGGTTCCGCCTGCTCGACGTCCACGCCTACGACCAGGCCGCGGTGGACTGCACGGGCCCTTACGTGCCGATGGCGGGCGTACCAGGGGCTGCCGGGCCATTGACGCCGTACGACTACACGCCGCCCTACGTCGTGAAGGCCGGCCAGGTTTCGCTGGTGATGTTCGACTCCAGCGACTCCAACACCAACGCCGCCGACGTTTCGACCAAGTCCACGGATGGGCGGACACTGCCGCAGATCTACACCGACCAGCTTCGCGCCGTCCTCGCGCCGCTCGCGAACGCCAACGTCGTCTATGTCACGCACAAGCCGACCTACGACATCCGGCCGGCCAAGGTGAACGGCGATCTCGCCGGCGGCGACGCCACGCAGCAGTCGGTGTTCGATGGATTGACCAAGGGCGCGGTGCCGCCGCAGGTCAAGCTGCTCGTTTCCGGGCACGACCACCAGTTCCAGGTGGTCGCCTTCAAGAACCTCAACTATGCGCCGCAGCTCGTCGTCGGCAACTCCGGCACCCTGCTCGACAACAACAACGGCGCGCAGCCGCAGGCCTTCGTACCGGACGTGACGGGCACGAACTACGACGCCGCCTATGCCTTGCCGGGCGTGAGCGGGACACCCGCGATCCGCATCCTGGCAACCGCCGACCGCGCCGAGTATGGCTTCACGGTGCTGGACGCCTTCCAAGGCGGCTACGTCGCCAATGTGCACAACCTGTCGTCCAGCAAGCTCGCCCGCTGCGCCGTCACGCTGAACCCGCGCTCAATGCTGTGCGTGCAGTAGAGCCCTGACCGTTTCCGACGCAACCAGGGCATTAACCGGCGGATGGGGCACATGAACGCGCTCCATCCGCCGGTGGCCGCGGGGCTCGACCTTTGGCCGGACGCCGGGCGCACGCTGCGGCTGGTTCGTCGCCTGGCTGGGTGCTTCCTCGGCGCCACGGCCTTCCTGCTGCTCGGGATATTCAGCGCTTTGCCGCTCGCCGGCGAGGGGTGGTCCAGCGGACTGGCCGGGATCGCGGCCGGCTCGATGCTCTTGGCACTGGCCGGGCTGCTGGCGACGTGGCCCATGGCCTGGGCGCGGTGGCGCGCCGGGCAGGGGCCCTCGCAAGCCCGCGCTTCGCCGAGCCGGCTGCGCTGGCGCCGATACAGCACGCCGGAACAGCTCGCGCGTCGCCCCCAGGGTGTCATCGTCCCCGTGCTGAGCCTGCTAGCAGCCGCGTTCGCGTGGTGGCTGCGGCCGGGCACGCCCGATCCGGCCGGGCACGCGGCGCTGCTCGGCGCGGGCGCAATCGTCTTTACGTTCCCGTTGCTGGTGGCCGAACGGATTATCGCGGCGGTGTCCCCGGCGCGCCTGCCCGAGGCGCCTTCGCTGCAAGCCCTGCTGTTCGTACCGGTCATGGCCGTCCCGCTCGCCGGCGTGATGCAGGTTGCGGCGGGGCTCGGCTTCACCTGGGCGCCTGCGGGCATGGCGCTGCTTTCCATCTACCTTTGCGTCATCGCCGCCGAACTGGGCGTGCGATCGCTGGCCAACTGGTTCCTGCCGCCGCCGTCCCCCGCCGAGGCGCGTGCCGCGGTGTCCAGCTTGGCCGCGTTGCTGCTGCAGCCAGGCCGGGTCGCGCCTGGGAGGCTCGCGACGCCGCTGCGCACGCATCTTGGACTCGACTTCTCCCGCAGCTGGGCGCTGCGCTATGCGCGTTCGGCGGCGCTGCCGGTTGGCGTGTTCCTGGCGCTGGTCGCCTGGGGTCTGACCGGGGTCACGCTGATCGACCTGGACCAACGCGGCGTTTACGAGCGTTTCGGAGCGCCCTTCGCGGTCTGGCCGCCTGGGGCGCATCTGGGCCTGCCATGGCCGTTCGGCCGGGTGCGCCGCACGGAATACGGGGCCGTCCACGCGCTTTCGCTCGGGGGCGAGGACGCCGTCGCGGCCCGGACCGGCGCGGAAGACGCAGCGCCCGCCTCGGCTGACCGGCTTTGGGACGGCGCGCATCCCACGGAGGTGTCCTACCTGATTGCGAGCCTCGATGCCGCCGGCGGCCAGAGCTTCCAGGTCGTGGACGTGGACCTCAGGCTGTTGTACCGGGTCGGCATGGACGGCGCGTCCGCGCTCCGGGCCGCCTATGCCATGGCGGCGCCCGACGCCCTGGTCCGTGCACAGGCCGGGCGGCTGCTCGCCCGCGTGTTCGCCGGCAAGGCGCTGGCCGACATGCTGGGCGCCGGGCGGGAAACCTTGGCCGAGGCGCTGCGGGCCCAGCTGCAGGCGGAGCTGGACCGATTGGGCAGCGGGATCGAGCTGGTTGATGTCGTGATCGAGGCGATCCATCCGCCTGCCGCCGCCGCCGACGCCTACCACAACGTCCAGGCGGCCGAGATCGTAGCCGATACCGCCGTCGCCATGGAGCGCGGCCGCGCGCAGGCCGCCACTGCCGCCGCGCGCCAAACCTCCACCGACCTCGTGCTCGGCGCGCGTGGCGCTGCGGCGGAGACCGTGGGTCAGGCGAACGCGAGCCTGCGGACCTTCACGGCCGATCAAGGCGCGGCGCAAGCCGGCGGCCGGGCATTCCTGCTGGAGCGCTACTTCGCCAACTTGTCGACGGCGCTGGCGAAGTCGCCCTTGGTCATCGTCGACCATCGCCTGAACGGCGCAAACGCCCCGGTCATCGACCTGAGAAGCTTCGGCGCGCCTGCAGGCCGTCCGGCCGACGACGACTAGTTCCACGAGGCGAAGCATGTTCCACGGCCACGAGCACCATCACCATCACCATCACGACGAGCCGGAGTTGGCCGATGCGACGGAGCCGCGAAGCCTGCGTGTCGCGCTGCGCTTCGCAATGGCCGGGTTCATCGTCACCGCGGCCGTCTTCGCGTCGTGCTCGGTGACTGTCGGCGCAGGTCAGGCGACCGTCGTCACCCGGTTCGGCGATCTGTCGCGCGTGCTGACCGCGCCCGGCCTCGCGTGGAAGCTGCCGACGCCCGTCGAGAGCGTCATCCCGGTCGACCTGCGGCTGCGCACCACCTCGACCGGGCTGCAGGACGTCGGCACCAAGGACGGGCTGCGCGTCCTGGTGCAGGCCTACGTCGCCTGGCAGGTGCCGGGTGATCCGGACCGCGTGCGCCAGTTCCTGCGTGCCGTCCGCAACGAGCCGGACGAGGCGGCGCGACAGCTCCGCAGCCTGGTCGGCGCGGCCCTGCAGGTGACGGCCAGCAGCTTCGAGCTTGCCGACCTCGTGGACACCGATCCACGGCGGCAGTCGCTGCCTGAGTTCGAAGCCCGGCTGCGCGAGCAGGTCGAGCGGCAGGCGCTGGAGGTATATGGAGTGCAGGTCCGTCAGGTCGGCATCGACCGGCTCAGCCTGCCGGACGCGACTCTCGCCGCCACCGTCGCGCGGATGCGGGCCGAGCGCGAGACGGTTGCCGCCGCCCGCACCGCGGAGGGCTTGCGCACCGCCGCCGAGCTGCGCGCAATGTCGGTGCGCGACGCCCGGATCACCGTGTCGCAGGCCCGCACCGAGGCGGCGGGCATCGAAGCGGCATCGCGGCAGGAGGCGGCCCGGATACAGGCGCGCGCCTATCAGGCTGACCCGGCGCTGTATGCGCTGTTGCGGTCGATGGACACGCTGGGCAGCGTCGTAGGGTCGAACACGCGCATGGTCCTGCGCACCGATGCCGTCCCGTTCAACATGCTGGTCCAGGGCCCGCCGGGCACCGTGACGGCGCCGATCGACACGCTGCCGATGGACCGGGCCATCGGGTCGGCCCGGTGAGCGCCACGGAGCCCGATGGGCCGGTCGTCCAATCAATCGCCATCGGCTTCCGCGTGCTGTATGCCGCCATCGCGCTGCTGGCTGCCGGCTGGGTGGCGTCGAACTGGCGGCAGGTTCCGGCAGACAGCCAGGCGGTCGTGTTGCGGTTCGGGCGCATCGCCGGCGTGCAGCAGGCGGGGCTGATCATGTCTTGGCCGCGGCCGGTCGGCCAGACGGTGCTCGTGCCGGGCGCGGACCGCCTGCTCACCCTGCTCACCCTGCGCACGACGGCGACAGCGCGGACGGCCGGGCTCACGGACGCGTTCACCGATGCCAACGGCGTCGCCATCCCGGACGGCGCTGGCAGCTATCTTACCGGCGACGGCGGCGTCGTGCTGCTCGCGGCTTCCGTCACCTATCAGGTCGCGGACGGCGCGGCGTACTACCTGGTCCAGGCGCACGTCGAGTCCGCGCTGCAGCGGCTGTTCGCGGCCAGCGCGGTGACACTCGCGGCGAGGCGGTCGCTGGACGACTTCCTGGTGGCGCGCCCCGACCGAGCCGACGCTCCGCGCGCCGCGCTGAGGGAGAACAGGCGGCAGGCGATGCGGGGCGACCTGGTGCGCGAGATGAACCGCCGCCTCGCCGAACTCGCCGCGCGCGACGCGCCGCTGGGAGTCGTGGTCAGCCGGATCGACCTCGAGGCCACGCTGCCGCCCGCGGCCAAGATTGCCTTCGACGGCGTGCTCGTCGCGCTGCAGCTGGCCGAGCAGGGCATCGCCGGCGCCCGCACCGAGGCGACCCGCACGCTCCAGGCCGCCGACCGCGAGCGGGACCGGCTGCTGGCGGCGGCGCGGGCCAGCTCCGAAGAGCGGGTCGGCGAGGCGCGCGCACGCACCGCGGCCATCACTGCCATCGAGGCCAGCACGACCCTGGCTGGCCGCCCGGCCATGCTGGACCAGCTCTATCGCGACCAGCTGGCGCTGCTGCTGCACAAGGTCGGGCGGCTGACCGCAGTGGACGCGAACGGCGGCGCGCGGGTCATCCTGCCCGCCACGCTGCCGGGCGGCGCCGGGCCATGAGCGCCGCCGCCCATCCTGCGTTCGCCGGCAAAGCGAGGCGGCCAGCGGGCGCGTTGCTCGCCTTGGCCGAGCGCGGAATGCTGGCGCTGCGCATGACGCTGGCGATGCTCGCCGCCGGGCTGCTGGCCCTTGCGGTACTGTGGCAGGCCGTATTTCCCGACCAGCATGCGCTGTCGGGCCTCGTGGCCGGCGCCGCGGCGCTGCTGGTGGCCGTGCCCGTCATCGGCTCGGCGTGGGAGAGCCTGCGCCACCCCAGCCTGCATGGCGTCACCGACCGGTTGATCTCGGTGGCGCTGGTCGCAGCGTGGGCCAGCGGCGACCTTATGACCGCGGCGGTGCTGCCGATCATCATGATCGCCGGCCACGTGTTGGAGGAGCGCAGCCTACTCGGCTCGCGCGAGGCGATCCAGGCGCTCGGCCGGCTGACCGAGACGCAGGCGCGACGCATCGAACCCGACGGCAGCGTCGCCGTGGTCGCCACCGCTGCGCTGCGGCCGGGCGACCGGATCGAACTACTGGCCGGCGCGCGCGTCCCCGCCGACGGCGTCGTGCGCGCCGGCGAGGCGAGCCTCGACATGGCGTCGCTGACCGGCGAGAGCGTGCCCGTCGACGTGGGCGCGGGCGACCCGGCGCTGGCGGGATCGATCAATACCAACGGACGGCTGGAGCTCGAGGTGACCCGGCTTGGGGCGGAAACGACGCTCGGCAAGATCATCGCGCTGATGCGCACCGCCGAGCGCGCCAAGCCGCCGGTGGCGCGCCTGCTGGAGCGCTACGCCGGGCACTACATGGCGCTGGTGCTGCTGATCGCCGCCGGCACGTGGTTCGCCAGCAACGATACTGCGGCGACGCTCGCGGTGCTGGTCGCGTCATGCCCGTGCGCCCTGGTGCTGGCGGCCCCGGCCACCTCCATCGCTGCGATCTCGGTGGCGGCGCGCCACGGCATCCTGATTAAGGGGGCGGCGTTCCTGGAACAGCTGGCGGAGGTCACCTCCGTTATCTTCGACAAGACTGGCACGCTGACGACCGGCGAGCTGACGCTGGTCGAGTTCCGCGCTTCGCCCGGCATCGACTCCAACGCGGCTCTCGGCCTCGCCGCGGCGCTTGGCGCGGCGAGCAGCCATCCGGTCAGCCGCGCAGCGTCCCGCGCCGCTTCGGCCGACAGCCGGCCGCCGCTGGACCATGTGCGGGAAACCAGCGGCTTCGGCGTGACCGCGACGGCGGCGGGCGAAGCGGCAGCGCTCGGACGGCCCGACCTGTTCGCCGCCCTGGAGCCCGGCGCGCCGCCAGGCCATGACGGGCCGATCGCCGGCCTGAGCCGGGGCGGTGCGTTCCAGGGGTGGCTGCTGTTCGCCGACCGGGCGCGGCCCGAGTCCCACGCAGCGGTCGACGAGTTGCGGGCGCTTGGCCTGAACCGGCAGATGCTGCTGACCGGCGACCGCCAAGCGGTGGCGCGCCGCGTCGGCGTCGAGCTCGGCATCGCCGACGTCTGCGCCGAGGCGTTGCCGGAGCAGAAGATGGATCAGGTGCTGGCCGAAATCCGCTTGGGCTTCCGACCGCTGGTGGTGGGCGACGGGATCAACGACTCGTTGGCGCTGAAAGCCGGCGCGGTCGGGGTCGCGATGGGCGCGCAGGGCACCGACGTGGCGCTGGCTTCCGCCGACCTCGTGCTGATGACGAACGACCTGCGCCGCCTCGCCACCGCGATCCGGCTCAGCCGCCGCTGCCGGCGGACGATCCACGTCAACGTGACGATCGGGCTCGGCTGGACCGCGCTGCTGGTCGGGCTGGCGGCCGCGGGCGTGCTCGGGGCGGAGGGGGCGATCATCGCGGCGCTGCTGCACAACCTCAGCACCTTCGCCGGTTTGGGCAACGCCGGGCGGCTGCTGTTGTTCGACGAGACCGGCGGGAGGGCGCGTGCCGGCGTTTGATCCCGGAGGCTGGCTGGCGCACCCGCTCGCGATCCTCACCGGTGTTGCGTTGCTCGAGCTCGGCTGCGTCCTGCACGCGGTGATGCCGCCCGCCGGCGCCGAGCCGGCGCCGGCGGCGGCCGTAGCCTCGCCCAACCCACGCCCGGACCCGGTTGCACCGAAATGGCCGCCGGCGCGCTTGGACGCGATCCTGGCGCGACCTTTGTTCACGCCGGGCCGCACCCCGGCCCGCCCCGAGCGCGCGCCGTCACCCCCGTCCGCGACGCCGCCGCGCCTTGCCGGCCTGATCGTCACCGGGGACGAGCGCCGGGCGATCTTTGCCTCGGCAAAGGGCGAACGGCCGGTGGTCGTCGGCACCGGCGGCCGGCTCGGCCCGTTCACGGTAACGGCGATCGACGCTAGCACGGTCGAGTTGGCCGGCCCGGACGGCGTGCGCACGCTGCGCCCCGCAACCGACGCGGACCTGAGATCGCGTTTCGCCTACAAGGGCCCGATCGTAGCGCGGATCGATCCGATCCGGCGCGAGCGGGAAACCGAGAGCGACCAATAGCGCGGGACGCCGGGTCAGGATCCCGACGCGGCGTCGAGATGCGGGCCGATCTGGTCAAGCGTGAACGACGCCACGAAGGCCGGGTCCTGGTAGATCGCCGCGAGCTCGGCCTCGCTGAACGTCGTGGCCGTCAGTAGCGAAGCGCCAGATACGGCCAGCGCCGCCTCCCACGTCGCGGCGAGGGTGTTGGCCCCGGCGCCCATCAGCGTGGCGGTGCGCGGGCCGAAGCTCGCCCACAGGCCCTCGACGACCGGGCGCGACGTGCCGCCGCCGAGCACGATGTAGCGGTCGCAAAGCTCGGCCGGGGCGATCGTCCTGGCTGAGAAGTCCATCAGCGAGATCAAAGCCAGCGCAGCGTCCTGGCCGCACGCGATCGCCGGGATCGCGCCGCCGGCGCCAGCTGCCGCTGCAGGCCCGATTTGCGAGAGCAGCTCCTGGGAGAAGCGGTCGACCATCTTGTCTTCGTAGGTCGAGTGCACCCCGCGGCCCGGCCACGTCTTGCTGTTCGCCTCGGCGCGGTCGCGATATCCATTCGACAGCATCGAGCCGTGCAACGGCTGGCAGGCGTCGCCGATGTAGTGCGAGACGACGCCCATTGCGCAGACCGCCCGCGCGAGGTCGCCCGACGCGAAATAGGCGACGGTCGCGTCGAATATTTGCCAGACCCGGAACGGCAGCAGGCCGCGACTGCGCGGGTCGGTCTCGTTGATCCCGTCATAGAATGCCTGCCACGCGGCGACCGCGACCTGGGCCCGGTCGGCGAGGCAGCGTTCGCGCAGGGTGCGTCCGTCGGCGCCGGGGCGGTCGATGTCGGCGTAGTGGTTCGGATGTTCCGGTCCAATGTTGGTCGCGACGTCGCGGCCGCCCGGCACGCGGCCAGCGACCTTTTTCCAGACCAGGTCGGGCACGTCGGCGAGCTCGACGAACTCGCCGGCGTGGAGCTTGGCGCGGATTTGGTCGGCGGTGAGCTGGTCCGGCTCGAAGCTGATGCGCTCGCGATTGGCGTCCAGCAACGCCTTCAACGACGGCTCGCGCACGGCCGCGATGGCCGCCGTGGCGATGCTGTAATGCCCGGTCTGGCCCCAGAACGGCACGACGCCGTCGTTGTGTTCCTGCACCAGGTCGACGTCGAGCAGGTCGCAGACCTTGGCAAGATTGGTGGCGAGCGCAAAATTCAGCCGCTGCCCGCCGGAGAAGGCGAGCGCCTGGCCGCCCCACTCGACCGCGACTGGGCGTAGCACGGGCTTCGGCTGCCCGGCCACCTTTTGCGGCACGTGCCAAACCGTACCGGAGTCGCCGGGCCCGGTTGGCGGGCTGCCGGGCTCGGGCGCGATCAGCATGTCGGCGATGTAGTCGTGGCCGCCGATGGATTTGTAACGGTAAAACAGCGCTTTGATCCGCCCCCGCAACAGACCCGAATGGGCGCCGAACGCGACGGTTTCCGCGTCGACCAACTGCAGGCCGAGGGTCATCTCGTTGAGGTCGGCGACCGGGCCAACCTGGCCGTCCAGGCCATAGATCTGGCTCGTCCAATCGCCGATGGCGTCGACCTCGATCAGGCCGATGTCGAGCATCGCGTAGGCGGACTGGCCGGGGAAGTGCGGATACGCCTCGGTGAACGGAAGGCGGGCGAGCTGCAGATCCGACGCGTGGCCGACCTGCCCGGCGCCGCCACGCGTCTCGGTGAACACCGGCGTGCCCGGGCGGCCGCAAACGTGGCGGTTGGTCAACGCGTAGACCGTGTGGCCGTCGGTCACCAGGCATCCCACACTGGCGCGGCGCTTCTCGCCCTGCGCCTCGACGGTCAGCGGGAAGCCTCCGCCGATGATGCTGTTGGGCCAGCGTATGTCGGCCGGTGCCGCGGCCGATACCTCCGCCGGGCTCACCTGCACGACGCAGACCGGGATGACGCGACCGTCCGGCATGAACAGCGTCTTCGGCACGATGTCCTGTGCGGTAAACTGGCCACTCGTGCCGCCAAATCCCTGGGCCGCGACCCAGTTGCGCACCAAAACCAGGATGCAGGGCCACGAGATGTCGCGGACGCAGGAGTTCTCGAGCGTGCGGGGCGGCTTGGGCAGCTTCGGGTCGCCGTTGGCACGCTCCGGGTCGCTGTTCCGGATCAAATACAGGCCGACTGCGGTGCCGATTACGTTCGCCTTGTTCATGAGGTGGACGTGGTACAGGTCGCGGGCCTCGAGCAGGTCGATCAGCGACAGGCTGCGGAAGCTTACCGGGCGGGCGAACGGGTCCATGCGGCAAAGGCTCCATTGCCGTAAAGCAGCGATGAGCCATAAGACATCAAGCGTTCGCCGGGCCGCAATAGCTGGTTCGGTTACACTTCGACGGCGACCAAAGCAGCTTCACGGAACTGTCGCACAACTTCGCCTGGTGCATCGAGTTGTGCCGAGCATGCATTATGTCGCGCTCGCCACCGACTATGACGGCACCATCGCGCATGACGGCGTCGTCGACGACGCGACGCTCACGGCGCTGGAGCGGCTGCGGGCCAGTAACCGCAAGCTGATCCTCGTGACCGGCCGCGAGCTCGACGACCTTTTCCGCGTCATGCCGCGCATCGACGTTTTCGACCGCGTGGTGGCGGAGAACGGCGCGGTGCTGTATCGGCCGGAAACGCGTGAAGAGCGTCTGCTGGCGCCCGCGCCGCCGCCAGCCTTCGTCGACGCGCTGCGCACGGCCGGGGTTGATCCGCTGTCAGTCGGGCGTGCGATCGTCGCGACGTGGGAGCCGAACGAGACGAAAGTGCTTGCGGCCATTCGCGACCTGGGGCTCGAGTTGCAGATCACCTTCAACAAGGGCGCCGTTATGGTGCTGCCGGCAGGCGTCAGCAAGGAAAGCGGGTTGCGCGCCGCGCTGGAAGAACTCGAGATCTCGCCGCACAACACAGTAGCCGTTGGTGACGCGGAGAACGATTTCGCGTTCTTCAACCTTTGCGGCATGCCGGTCGCCGTTGCGAACGCGCTGCCCATGCTGAAGCAAGCGGCGGTGCTGGTGACCGAAGGAATGCGCGGCGCCGGCGTCGCGGAGCTGATCGGCCGGCTGCTTGCGACCGATCTCGCCGAGCAGGACGTGGGCAACACGCGTCAGCTCGTGGCGCTCGCGACCCCTTTGGAGGGCGGCGAGCCGCTCGCGATCGTGCCGCAGCGGTCGAGCCTGCTGCTTGCGGGTTCCAGTGGCGGCGGCAAGACGACGCTGACGATTGGATTGCTGGAGCGCCTCGCCGAGGGCGGGTTCCAGGCGCTCGTGATCGATCCCGAGGGGGACTACGACGACCTTGACAGCCTGATCGGCATCGGCTCGCCGCATGAGGCGCCCCGGATCAACAAGGCCGTCGAACTGCTGCGAAAATCCGGAACCGGGGTCGCCGTCAACCTGCTTGGCGTCAAGCTGTCGGACCGCCCGGCCTTTTTCGCTGGACTGCTGCCGGAGCTGCTCGCGCTACGCGCCCGCACAGGGCGGCCGCACTTCATCGTGGTGGACGAGGCGCACCACATGCTGCCCGAAAGCTACGACCCCGGCGGTGTGGCGCTGCCGGCGGATCTTCAGGGCATCATGTTTGTCACGGTGCGGCCGGAAGCCCTGTCGGCCCGGATCATGGCCTGCGTGGACCGCATGATCGCAGTGGGCGACGAGGCCGGGGCGGCGATCGGCGTGTTCTGCGCCGCAAGTGGACAGCCTGCGCCGGACGTAGCTGCAGGGTTGCCACGGGGTGAGATGCTGACCCTTTCACGGACCGACGGGTTGCGGCACATGGCGGTGATCCCGGGCACCGGCGCGCGGCGCCGGCACCTGCGCAAATACGCCGAAGGCAAGCTCGGCGACGACCGTTCATTCTTCTTTCGCGGCCCCGGCGGCAAGCTCAACCTGCGGGCAACCAACCTCGTGATGTTCGTCGAGATCGGGGCGGGGGTGGACGCCGAAACCTGGGAGTTCCATCGCCGACAGGGAGACTTCTCACGTTGGGTTGGGCTTTCAATTAAAGACCGCGAGTTGACGGACGAGATCACAAGCATCGAGCAAGGTGCTCAGCCGTTCGAGGCCGCACGCGAGGCGGTCCAGGAGGCGATTGAGCGGCGGTATACCCTGCCAGCTTAGCCGTCCAAGCCCCGTCCTGGCCGAGAGCAGCTTTCATCCATTCTTCATCCAACGTGGGTTCAAGCCGGCGATAGTAAGCCCGTTATTAACGGAATGGGTCCGGCGCCAATGCATCTCGCCAATCGCCACCTTCCGACCCCTTTCGCACGAGGAAACACGATGCCCTTCGCCGTCCACGACCGGGTTTCCCAGCGGCACGCCTGGATTGCCGGTGCCACGCTTGCAGCTCTTCTCGCTAGCATCCCAACCCATGCCTGGGCGTGGGGCCACACCGGCCATGTCGAGATCAGCCTGCTCGCAATCGAGGATCTGCCGCCAGAGCTTCCAGACTTCCTGCGCACATGGCGTTCGGCCCGGGAGATCGGCGAACTCGGTGCCGAGCCTGATGAGTCCAAGACGACCGGCCTCGTCACGGGTGCGAGCGACACGGGTAGCATCCGGACGGCCCTGACCGTGCACGATACAGAGCGCGATCCAGGCCATTACATCGACGTCGATGACAGCGGCTTCGTCCTTGGCGGAACGGTAGCGCTCAATGCGCTGCCAGCCACGCGGGAAGCCTTCGACACGGCGCAACGCAAGGCGACGATGCCGAGCGGACAAGACCAATACTCGGCAGGCTATCTCCCCTACACCATCATCGACGGTTTTCAGCAGCTGCGGAAAGATTTTGGCCTCTGGCGCGCGCTCTTGGTCGGCTTGCAAACAGCGGAAAACAACTCGGATCGGGAGTATTTCCGGTTTCAGCTGCAGCTCCGTCAGCTGATCATCGTACGAGACGTCGGTTACTGGAGCCATTTCGTGGCAGACGGTAGCCAGCCGATGCATGTCTCGGTGCACTACAATGGCTGGGGCAACTACCCCAACCCGAACGGCTACACGACGGCGCCGATCCACGCACCGTTCGAGGGCACGTTCGTGCGCAGCTTCATCGACTTCAACAAGGTTAAGGGCCTGGTTCGCCCGTATGCTGATCGTGGCGCTACTACGATTGAGCAGCGCGTGCCGCTGTATCTCGCCGAAACGCTGAGCCAAGTCGTGCCGGCCTATCAGGCCGCACAGATCTCAGGCAACGACAATTACCAGACGGCGCAACCTGCGGAGGTCGCCATCGTGACCAAGCAGCTTGCAACTGCGGTGGCGGAGTTGCGCGACGAGATCGTGGACGCCTGGCGCCAGAGCGCGTCCATCACGGTCGGCTTCCCGTTGGTCAAGATAAGCGATGTGGAAATCGGTGTTGTCCGAGTAACTCCAAAAATGTTCGGCTCCGACTGACCCACTCGATTGAAAGCTGCCGCGTCCTTGCATCACTGCCACCGCCCCGGTGTGTGCTCATGCTGATGGCCGGCAATATTGGAGGTCTTTGAATGCGCTTGTTTTACTATTCTTTGTTGGTCGGCACGGCACTCGCCACGGGTGCGGTGGCACAGGATGTGAATGGCCAGAAAACGGCCGCTTCAGCCCCGCACAACGTCATCTTGTTCGTCGCTGACGGGCTCCGTCCGAGCTCGGTGACGCCGCAACAGGCACCAGCGATGTCGGCGCTGCTACGGGGCGGCGTGCGGTTCGAGAACTCGCATTCGATCTTCCCGACCTTCACGACCGCGAACGCCTCGACCATGGCAACCGGCCACCTACTCGGCGACACCGGCGACTTCTCCAACACGATCTTCTCGGGCTTCCGGGTTCTGGCTTCCAACGGCAGCGTGACGCCGTTTCTGGAAAACGATGCGGTCATCGGCCAGATGAACCAGCAGTTCGGCGGCAATTACCTGAATGAGGAGACGATTCTCGCCGCCGCGCGCGCTAAGGGCTACTCCACCGCTGCGATTGGCAAGGTGGGTCCCGTCCATATCTTCGACCCCACCGAGGCGAGCGGGCAGCTCACCATCAATATCGACGACGCGACCGGAACTGCCAGCGGCATCCCGCTCGCGGCCGAAATCCAAACTGCGCTGACTGCGGTTGGGTTGCCACTCGCGACGCCAAGCCGGGGTGCGAACGGCGTCGCAGGCACTTCGACCACGCCCGGCACCAAGGTCGCCAACACCGTCCAGCAGCAATACTTCGCCAGTGCCGCGACGCAGGTCGTGCTGCCGCTGTTGGCCCAGCGGGGCAAGCCGTTCGCGATGGTGTTCTGGTCGCGCGACCCGGACGGCACGCAACACAACCAGGGTGACAGCCTGCTCAGCCTCACACCGGGCATCAACGGCCCGAGCTCGAAGGCGGCGGTGCGGAACGCCGACAACGACCTGCAGCAGCTGATGGCCGCTCTGTATGAGCTCGGACTTTCCCAGACGACGGACGTGATCCTCACCTCGGACCACGGCTTCTCGACGATCTCGAAGCAGAGCGTGACCAGCTACGCGATACGATACGTCTACCCTGGTGTGCCAGCCGGCCTCCTGCCACGGGGCTTCGTCGGCATTGACCTCGCGATTGGGCTCGGCCAATCGCTGTATGATCCCGACAGCAACTACGCCCAGGTCAACCCGGTTTCGGCCTATACCGCCAGCGGCAATGCCGTGATCGGCAACGATCCGAACAACCCTCTGGTCGTCGTCGCCGCAAACGGCGGGTCGGACCTGATCTACGTGCGTCAGGGCGATAGCGACACTCTTGCCAAGGTCGTCGCCATCCTGAGCGCGCAAGACTATACCAGCGGGCTATTCGTGGACGACGCGTTCGGCGCCGTGCCAGGCACGCTGCCGATGAGCGCCGTCGGGCTCAAAGGCTCGGCGGTGACGCCGCAGCCCTCGATCGCAGTCAGCTTCGCGACCAGCGACACCGGATGCGGCAATCCTGTGGCGTGCGGCGTGGAGGTTGCCGATAGCGGGCTGCAGCAGGGTCAGGGCATGCACGGCACGTTCGGCCGCGCCGACACCATGAACACGATGGGCGCGATTGGACCCGACTTCCGCCGTGGCTTCACTGACCCAGCGCCGGCCAGCAACGCCGACCTTGGCATGACGATCGCGAGCCTGATGCGACTCGACATCACGGCACAGGGCAGGCTCATTGGCCGCGTGCTGTCCGAGGCGCTCAAGGGCGGCGGCCCGGTGCCAAACTCCAGCCGGAAGGTGCTGAATTCTGAATCTGACGCCAGTGGCAACGTCACCCGTCTGGCCTATCAGGTGCTAGACACAACCTACTACTTCGACGCGGCCGGCTATCCAGGCCGCACGGTCGGATTGCAGTAATATGCCAAACGCCGGGCGCGGGAAGTGAAACCGCGTCCGGCATCGGCGTGTTCGGCGTCCGCTGCCCCACCTGCACTGCATTCGGCAAGTGAGTGGGCCGAAACATCGATCTCTAAGTTCACAAGCTCAGTCGTCGTCGATGCTGCCCGAGACCTCGCGCGACATGTCTAGCGTGAACCGCAGATTGTAGCTGAACGTTTCGGCAGTCCTTGGAAACTCGGTAAACGGAAGCTGGTCCCATACCGTGCTCTCGTAGAGTGATCGGTCGAACGCAAAAGAGTAGATCTCCCTTGCCTCCTGGCCGCCCGCGTCAGCCGGACCTTTCAAAGACACCTTCCAATGAGTTCGGCCAAGTTCGGGATGAGCCCCGTATAGGTTTCGGACCGCATAGGACGTCAGCAGCAAGGACAGCGCGTTTGTGTAGGATGCTGGCTGCCGTGCCACCTCCTCATCCGTAATGCTTTCCGAAAGCGCGCCGTGCTTCTGCAGCAGCGGCAACTTCGCTAGCATTGCTCCGCCGTCAATCGTGACCGCAACGCTGCGCCTGATTTCGGAGGCAGTTCCGTCGATTTCGAGATCGAGTGCTCTAAGGGCATCGGTTTTCCAGCCATCCCCATCATGGCTGGTGGCGTTCAAAGCGGTTAGGACCGCGGGCGGTGACGGCTGGCCAGCCCAGGAACGGGTCAGCGGCGCTGACAAGAACAAGCCTGCAACAAGCACTGATTTGATCATGAAGCCCTCGGCAGCCGACAACTCTGATTTCATGCCGGGAAGCCTGCAGGGCGTCTAACGACAAGAATATGACAAAGGAACATGAGCCCGCCTTGAAGCCAGTCCGGTGCCGTCGCGTCTCGAAGGCATTTGACAATGACACGCTCCGCGCGATGGGTAGGACGGGCGGAGGCTGGCGGCGACAATCGAACTTGGCTTTAGCCGGCGTGCATGACCGGCGCGCTTTGACTTCCAAGCTTCGCCGTTCTGTCATCGTTAGGTAACGGAGTGCCCTTAAGGCAGGGCTCATGCTGTTCACCGTAGCCCAGGTTTCCGACACCCATCTGGGCGCGCGCACCCTCCTGTTCCGGTCCAACTTCGACCGTGTGGCGGCTATGCTGACGGAACTGCGGCCCGACTTGGTGATCGCGACCGGGGACGTTTCCATGGACGGCGCCGATCACGACGCCGACCTGGCGTTGGCGGCGGAAAAGTTTGGGGCGCTGCCGGGGCCTGCGCATGCGGTGCCGGGCAACCACGACGTCGGCGACCACTCGGTCCGGGCCCCTCAGCAGCCTGTGGATGATGAACGCCTGCAGCGTTTCCGCCGCCATATGGGACGCGACCGTTGGGTGATCGATCGCGGCAACTGGCGCCTGATTGGCTTGAACAGCCAAGTCATGGGCGCGCACGCAGACGAGGCGGCGCAGGGGCAGATGATCGAGGACGCGCTCGCCACGCTGGGTGATCGCCGGGTGGCCGTGTTCATCCACAAGCCGTTCTTCGCGGCCGATCCGGACGAGACGACGTTCGATTACTGGTCGGTGCCGCCTTTCGCCCGCGCGCCCTTGCGGCCGCTGATGGCGCATCCGAACCTGCGGCTCGTCGCCTCCGGGCACCTGCATCTGCACCACGAAACGACGCGCGGCGGCGTGCGCTTCGCCTGGGCGCCGGCGGTGTCCTTCATCGTGGCGCAGGACGAGCAGCTGGGCCAACCCGGAACGCGCCCTTGCGGCATTCTGCTGCACCGCTTCACCGACGACGCGGTGGAGACGACGCTGCTGGAGCCCGCCGGCATGGAGCGCCCGTTCATCCACGAGGTCCGCGAACAAGCTTACCCGGCGACCTGAGATGGACGGCATCGTCATCGAGGGCATCGGCAAGCGGTTCGGCGCGACTGCGGTTCTGCACGACGTTTCGGCCCGGCTCGCGGCGGGCGAGTTCCTGTGCCTCGTCGGGCCGTCCGGCTGCGGCAAGACGACGCTGCTCCGCATCCTGGCCGGGCTCGAGACGGCGGACTCCGGGCGGGTGCTGATCGGCGGCCGGGACGTGACCGGCCTGCGCCCGACCGACCGCGACGTCGCTATGGTGTTCCAGAACTACGCGCTGTATCCGCATTTAACAGTCGGCCAGAACCTGGCGGTGCCGCTGGCGATGCGCCGGCTCTCGGTGCTCGGCCGCATGCCGGTGCTGCGCGTCCTGGCGCCGGGGCAGCGGGCGATCCGGCGCGGCATCGCCGGCGACGTGGCAGCAGCGGCGCGCATGCTGGATATCGGCCATCTGCTGGACCGACGCCCGGCCCAGCTTTCCGGCGGGCAGCGGCAGCGGGTGGCGCTCGGCCGCGCCGTGGTGCGGCAGCCGCGCGCCTTCCTGATGGA
>JAABUY010001733.1_pt1 | contig 28170 bp, 25 predicted proteins | sample 5560271 | NCBI WGS metagenome assembly JAABUY01 (sample SAMN10711886, study PRJNA513374) | rock metagenome | isolation source: Antarctica rocks | place: Antarctica: Victoria Land, University Valley | reverse complement strand
CCAAGGTCCTGGTCTTCGCCAACGCCGAGAAGGCCGAGGCCGCTCGCGAGGCCGGCGCCGACTACGTCGGCTCGGACGACATGATCGAGAAGGTCTCCGGCGGCTGGCTCGACTTCGACGCCGTCGTAGCGACGCCGGACATGATGGGCAAGGTCGGCCGGCTCGGCAAGGTCCTCGGCCCTCGCGGTCTGATGCCCAACCCGAAGACGGGCACGGTCACCATGGACGTCGTCAAGGCCGTCACCGACATCAAGGGCGGCAAGATCGAGTTCCGCACGGACAAGCACTCCAACCTGCACTTCATCATCGGCAAGGCCTCGTTCGACGAGATGCAGCTGGTGGAGAACTATGGGGCCGCGCTCGAGGAGATCCTCCGCCTCAAGCCGTCCTCCTCGAAGGGCCACTACATCGAGAAGGCCACGATGACCACGACCATGGGCCCGGGCATTCCGCTCGACCACCGCCGCACCCGCAACCTGCTCCTCGAGGACGAGGCGTTCTGAGCTCAGCGCCCGGCACGCCGAGCGCTTGCCACACCGAGGGCTCGGCACACCGAGGGCCCAGCACACCGAGGGCAGGGCACACCGAAGCGGCCGGACCCTGAGTCCGGGCTGACGGCCACGGACCGCGGGCACCTTGCCTACGGTGTGCGCACGGTGCACGGTGCTCGCGGTGTGGTCAAGGGGGAGCGGTTGCCCTGGGGAACCCCACCACGTCGGGGCGTGGTCAGGTTTCCCAGAACGACCTCTCCACCCGCATGTCACGGCGACAGCGCGGCCTCGGGCAGCAGGGCGACCTCGGCGCCCGGCCACCGGCGGACGTCGTCGCCGAGGGGCTGGAGCTGCCGCACCTGTTCGAGGCACCACGGCGAGACGGCGCGGGCACCGGCGAGGACCTCGGAGGCGAAGACTGTCCAGTCCACCCAGTCGATGCCGGCGACCTCAGTGGGGTCCGGATCGAGGACGGCTCCCGGGTCGAGCCAGCCGACATAAACGGGACACAGCTCGTTCTCCACGACGTCGTCCATCTCCGCCCGGTAGGCGAACGTCGGCAGGACCAGACGCACCTGCCCGACGCCCGCACCCAGCTCGGACCGGGCGCGCCGCTGCACCGCGTCGGGAAGGAGCTCGCCCGGGGCCGGATGGCCGCACACGGAGTTCGTCCAGAGGCCGGGAAAGGTGCGCTTCCCGGCTGCGCGCCGGGTCAGCAGGAGCTGGCCTGCGGCAGAGAAGAGGTAGGCCGAGAACGCGAGGTGCAGCGGGGTCCGGGCATGGTGCACCTGCTCCTTCGGTGCCGTCCCGATGGCCCTGCCGTGCTCGTCGACGAGTACCACGGACTCGATGTTCATCGACGTCACCCGCCCTGCGCCCGCAGCAGGACCAGCTCGAGGCAGAAGCCCGGGCCCATCGCCAGGAGCATCCCGTACGACCCGGGCGCGGGTGGGCGTTCGGTCAGGGTGTCGGCCAGGACGTGCAGCACCGACGCCGACGAGAGGTTGCCGATGCGGTCCAGGCTGCGCCAGGTCAGGCCCAGTGCCTCCCGCTCGACCTGCAGGGCCTCGGCCATCGCCTCCAGGACCTTCGGCCCGCCCGGGTGGGCCACCCACCAGCCGATGTCCGCCCACCCGAGTCCTTGGTCGGCGAGGAACCTGTCGACGTCGCCCCGCACATTGTTGCGCACCAGATCGGGCACCTCGACCCCGAGGACGATCCGCAGCCCCGACGCACCGACGTCCCAGCCCATCGCCCGCTCGCTGTCGGGGTAGAGGCGGCTGCGCGTCGCCACGACCTCAGGCAGCGTCGTCGCCGAGGAGCGGTTGCTCCCGACCATGGCGACTGCGGCCGCGCCGTCACCGAAGAGGCCGCTGGCGACGAGGTTGGCGACGGAGGTGTCGTCGCGCTGGACGGTCAGACTGCACAGCTCGACGGACAGCAGGACGGCGACGTCGTCCGGGTGCCCGACGAGGTAGTCGTGCACGCGAGCCACGCCTGCCGCTCCGGCAACGCAGCCGAGGCCGACCAGCGGCATCCGCTTGATGTCCTCGCGCAGGCCGATGCGTGCGGTGACCCTGGCCTCGATCGACGGCACGGCCAGCCCGGTGACCGTCGTCGACACGATCAGGTCGACGTCCTGCACCCTCAGCCCCGCCGAAAGCAGGGCCCCTTCCACCGCCTGCGCGCCGAGGTCCACCCCGACCCGGATGAACTCGTCGTTGGCCTCACCGAAGCCGGACATGCCGGCATACCGCTGCAGGGGGAGTGCGAGGTGGCGGTGGCTCACTCCCGCGTTGGCGTGCAGCCGTTCCAGGAGCGTGCGGTCGACCCCGTGCACACCGAGCACCTCAGCGAATGCCTCGGTGACCTCCGCCTGCGCATGACGATGTGACGACAGGACGCCGCACACGCCGGCAAGGTAGCTCACCCACCCACCCTAAGCACCGGGTCGCACGCTGCTTCCGGTGGCGGCGCCGCGCGCCCGGAGTCGACCGTCGGCGAATGACCCACACCCGCACCCGCCTGGCCGTCGGGATCCTCGATGGAGCCGACGGGAAGGGCCTCACCATGCTCGGTCACCGCCTCGGGGTTGGCGGCACTCTCAACGAGATCGGCGCCGTCACCGCGATCCGACCCTTCGGCACGGGCCTCTTCGAAGCGGCGGCCGAGACCGTCCGTCGAGGCGGGGGCTCGGCCATGGTGGTCCAACCCCGTCCCTGAGCGCCGCTGCGGTTGGTAGGTTGTCCGTCAGAGGTCCGGAACGGTGCCTCGCGACATCAGTGACGTGGTCCGGGCGGACCGACGAGGGGGAAACATGAAGAGCAGGCTCATCACCACGTTCGGGCTCTGCGGCGCGCTGGCCCTGGCCGGCTGCAGCAGCTCCGGCCCCACATCGACCACCGGCACACCGGCGCCCGCGAGCAGCACGCCGACGACGAAGTCTGCGGCGTCCGCGCCTGCGTCCTCCAGCTCCACCTCCACGAGCGCCTCCTCCGCCTCCACCTCCACAAGCGCCTCCGCCTCTGCCGCGGGGAGCGCCGAGGAGCTGGGAGACCGGATGGCGAAGGCAATCGTCAACGCGAAGTCGGGCAAGGGCAAGGCCACCGCGTCCGGTTCGGCCACCCTGGACCTGAGCATGGAGTTCGTCTTCGTCGACCCGACCAGGATGGACATGCACGCCACCATGGCCACCTCGGGCATGAACCTCGAGATGGTCGTCAAGGGCGGCACTTTCTACATGAAGGGCCTGCCCGCTGCTGCCACCGGCGGCAAGCCGTGGATCAAGGCCGACCCCAACGGCACCGACGCGTTCAGCAAGCAGATGTCAGGCCAGCTGCAGTCCCTGGGTGACCCACGACAGATCACGAAGTCGTTCAGCGGCGCCACGGCCAAGTTGGTCGGTGAGGAGGGCGGCCTGCGGCACTACACCGTCACCGGGGCCCGCGGGGTGGACACGATGGAGGTCTACGTCGACAAGGAGGACCGCCCCACGAAGTTCGTCGTGACCGCCTCGGGCGTCACGGCGAACGCCGAGTACTCCGACTGGGGCACGCCCGTGACGATCACCGAACCGCCGGCCGACCAGGTGGGGTCGTTGCGGACGGGGAAGTGACCTCGCGACAGCAAGCCTGACGCGACAGCGGGCCTGACGGGGGCAGCGGGGCGCGACCTCGTTTTGACCACGGGGGCCGCCGCCCGTAGTCTGGTCGGCGACCACAGACCGCCGGTTGTCCGGTGCCCGCACCCGCAGGCTCCGGACCGAAGGTTCCGCATGAAGCGGGCTGCCAGCGCAGGCCACTCGAGTTTCCCGGCTCCTCGCCTCCTCGGCGATCCGTATGCCGGGCAACCCCGTGCGCTTGCGCCGGGGCTTGTCTCATGGGTTTCCTCCGGGCCGCGCGGTCCAACGCTACCGAAGGAGGCTCGATGGCCAACGCCGAGAAGACGGCTGCCATTGCCGAGCTCGCGGACCGCTTCCGCACGTCGGGTGCTGCCGTGCTGACGGAGTACCGCGGTCTGACCGTGAAGCAGCTCACGTTGCTGCGCAGCTCCCTGCGCGAGCACGCCACCTACGCCGTGGTGAAGAACACCCTCACCGAGCTGGCCGCCAAGGAGGCCGGAGTCACGGCCTTCGACGGGCAGTTCCAGGGTCCCTCCGCGATCGCCTTCGTCACCGGAGACGCGGTCGAGGCGGCCAAGGGCCTGCGGGACTTCGCCAAGGCCAACCCCCTCCTCGTGATCAAGGCCGCCGTCCTAGACGGCAAGGCCATGACTCCCGACGAGGTCAGGCAGCTGGCGGACCTCGAGTCCCGTGAGGTGCTGCTCGCCCGGCTGGCGGGCGCCATGAACGCTTCGCTCAGCACGGCAGTCCACCTCTTCGCCGCGCCCCTGTCGCAGACGGCGCGTCTGATCGACGCACTCCGCGCCAAGGTCGAGGCAGAGGCCCCAGATGACACCGGCGCAGCGCCGGAGGACGCCCCGGCCGTGGCCGGTGTCCCCGAGGATGCTGTCGACACCCCGCAGGAGGCGCCCGCCGATGTCCCGGCAGACGCCGCACCGACCAACGACGTCGCCGCAGTGGCGACCGAGGCCCCCACCGACGGCGGGGAGAGCTGAGCCGGTCCGCCGGTTCGGTCAGCCACACCCAACGCCACTCACGGCAGAAACAGGAAGGAACGCCACCATGGCGAAGCTGAACACCGATGAGCTCCTTGATGCTTTCAAGGAGATGACCCTGATCGAGCTGTCGGGGTTCGTGAAGCAGTTCGAAGACACCTTCGGGGTCACCGCTGCGGCCCCCGTGGCCGTCGCCGCCCCCGGTGGCGCCGGGGGCACCCCGCAGGACGCCCCCGCCGAGGAGCAGGACGAGTTCGACGTCATCCTCGAGGCTGCTGGTGACAAGAAGATCCAGGTCATCAAGGAGGTTCGCTCCCTGACGAGCCTGGGCCTGAAGGAGGCCAAGGACCTCGTGGACGGCGCCCCCAAGGCCGTGCTCGAGAAGGTCGACAAGGCCGCGGCCGACAAGGCCAAGGAGCAGCTCGAAGGCGCCGGGGCGACCGTCACCCTCAAGTGACCCCGTCCCGGACGCGTCCACACCTCGGCGCGCCGGGACAGCAACACACGGAAGGACCCGACCACCGCTGTGGTCGGGTCCTTCCCTGCTCCTGCCCCGTGCGGGCCGCCGCGCCGACGGCTGGCACGGCATACCTGGCACTGGCGTCCGGCAGGTCGGCGGTTGTAGCAGCCCAGCCGCCGGACGCGGGCCTAGACTCCGGTGCCCATGTACCCCGCCGGAGAGCCGTACGACCACGGGATGCTCGCGGTCGGTGACGGCCAGCGCCTCTACTGGGAGACCTGCGGCACCCCCGGTGGCAAGCCGGCGGTCGTCCTGCACGGCGGCCCGGGCTCGGGCGCCACGCCGCACTGGCGCCGCTTCTTCGACCCCGGGCGCTACCGCGTCGTCCTGCTCGACCAGCGCGGCGCCGGCCGTAGCACGCCCTCGGTCCAGAACCTCGCGACGGACCTGTCCGTCAACACCACGGCCCACCTGGTCGGAGACCTCGAGGTGCTGAGGGAGCACCTCGGCATCGGGCGCTGGCTCGTGCTCGGTGGGTCGTGGGGCGCCACGCTCGGCCTGACGTATGCCGTGCAGCACCCCGAGCGCGTCTCTGAGCTCGTCCTGTTCGCGGTGACGACCACCCGTCGCCAAGACGTCGACCACCTCACCCACGGAGTGGGGCGCTACTTCCCGGAGGCGTACGCCCGGCTGGCCGCCGGCCTGCCCGAGAAGGACCGGCGCGGCGACCTCACCGCTGCATACGCTCGCCTGCTGGCCGCAGCCGACCCCGACGTCCGGGCGGGGGCGGCGGCCGAGTGGTGCGCCTGGGAGGAGGCGATCGTCGCCCTCGAGGAGGACACGGCGCCGAGCGCCAGGTACGCCGACCCCGGGTTCCGCTACGGCTTCGCGCGCCTCGTGACGCACTACTTCAGCAACGCCGCCTTCCAGGCCGACGACGCGATCGTCGGGCACCTCGGGCGGCTGCACGGCATACCCGGCGTCCTCGTCCACGGCCGGCTCGACCTCGCCGGGCCGGCGGACACGGCCTGGGCCATCGCACAGGCCTGGCCGGACGCGCAGCTGGTCATCCTCGGCGGGGTCGGCCACGCCGGGGCACACGCCATGGACGAGGCCGTCGTGGCGGCGACCGACCGCTTCGCCGGGTGAGCACCCTCCGGACGAGCACCGTGCTGACGCGGCACAGCTGCCGGCGCCGGCCCGGACGGGGTCCGCGGGGCGGCGGCAGCACGCCTGCGAAGGGTCGGATCCGCCCTGCTCTTGACGTGCGCCCGGAAGGGTCCATTCTCGTGGCGTCTCGACGGGCTTGTCAGGGACGGTGCGCTCGCTCTTGCGCCCACCGACAGTGCTTGACTCGATTGGACTTCTGTGCCTTGTCATGGGTAAACTCGCCCTTCGCGCTGCCCTCGCCCCAGAAACCCAACTCCAGCCCCTGCGCCTTGTGTTGCCCCGGAACCCTCGCAGACCCGTTCCAGGCGCGCACGCCGACGATGCTGGAGCGGGGCTCCTCGACCGCGGGCGACGCCGACTTGCTCACACCTTAAGTAAGGCCCGTGGAAGGACCCTCCTTGGTTGCCTCGCGCACCGCGTCCCAGTTTGTGTCCACCGCACGGACGGCCTCAGGCCGTCTGTCATTCGCCCAGATCCGCGAACCCCTCGAGGTCCCCGACCTCCTGGCGCTGCAGACGGAGAGCTTCGACTGGCTGCTCGGCAACGAGCGCTGGCAGGCCCGCGTCGCGCAAGCCAAGAAGTCGGGTCGCACCGACGTGCCGGACCGTTCGGGTCTGGAGGAGATCTTCGAGGAGATCTCCCCGATCGAGGACTTCTCCGGCTCGATGTCCCTGTCCTTTCGGGACCACCGCTTCGAGGAGACCCGCAAGACCATCGAGTCCTGCAAGGAGCGCGACCAGACCTACGACGCGCCGCTGTTCGTCACGGCGGAGTTCATGAACACCAACACCGGTGAGATCAAGAGCCAGACGGTGTTCATGGGCGACTTCCCGCTGATGACCGAGCGCGGCACGTTCATCATCAACGGCACCGAGCGGGTCGTCGTCTCCCAGCTCGTCCGAAGCCCCGGCGTCTACTTCGAGCGCCAGGCCGACAAGACGTCCGACAAGGACATCTACCAGGCCCGGGTCATCCCCAGCCGTGGTGCCTGGCTGGAGTTCGAGATCGACAAGCGCGACATGGTCGGGGTCCGCGTCGACCGCAAGCGCAAGCAGTCCGTGACCGTGCTGCTCAAGGCGCTCGGCTGGAGCGAGGCGCAGATCCTCGAGGAGTTCGGCGACTTCGAGTCGATGCGGCTGACCCTGGAGAAGGACCACAGCCAGGGCCAGGACGACGCGTTGCTCGACATCTACCGCAAGCTGCGCCCGGGCGAGCCGCCGACGAAGGAGGCCGCCCAGACCCTGCTCGACAACCTCTACTTCAACCCCAAGCGCTACGACCTGGCCAAGGTGGGTCGCTACAAGATCAACAAGAAGCTCGGTGTCGAGGCCGCCCTCGGCTCCTCGACCCTGTCGATCGACGACATTGTCGCGACGATTCGCTACATCGTCATGCTGCACGCCGGCGAGCAGACGATGAAGGGCAAGCGCGACGGCAAGGACGCCGACATGCGCGTCGAGGTCGACGACATCGACCACTTCGGCAACCGTCGTCTGCGCAGTGTCGGTGAGCTCATCCAGAACCAGGTCCGCACGGGCCTGTCCCGGATGGAGCGCGTCGTCCGCGAGCGGATGACGACCCAGGACGTCGAGGCGATCACCCCGCAGACCCTGATCAACATCCGCCCCGTGGTGGCCTCGATCCGGGAGTTCTTCGGGACCTCGCAGCTGAGCCAGTTCATGGACCAGAACAACCCGCTCGCCGGGCTGACGCACAAGCGTCGCCTGTCGGCGCTGGGCCCCGGCGGTCTCTCCCGGGACCGTGCCGGCATGGAGGTCCGTGACGTCCACCCGTCGCACTACGGCCGGATGTGCCCGATCGAGACCCCGGAGGGCCCCAACATCGGGCTCATCGGCTCGCTCGCGTCCTACGGTCGGATCAACGCGTTCGGCTTCGTCGAGACCCCCTACCGCAAGGTCGTCAAGGGTCGGGTCACCGACGACGTGGACTACCTCTCGGCCGACGAGGAGGACGAGCACGTCATCGCCCAGGCGAACGCCAAGCTCTCGGCCGACGGTTCCTTCGCCGAGGACCGGGTCCTGGTCCGCACCAAGGGCGGCGAGGTCGAGTACATCCCGGGCAACGACGTCGACTACATGGACGTCTCCGCCCGTCAGATGGTCTCGGCCGCGACCGCGCTGATCCCGTTCCTGGAGCACGACGACGCCAACCGCGCGCTCATGGGCTCGAACATGCAGCGTCAGGCGGTGCCGCTCGTCAAGTCCGAGGCGCCGCTCGTCGGCACCGGCATGGAGTTCCGTGCGGCGCTCGACTCGGGTGACGTCGTCGTCGCCGCGAAGGCGGGTGTCGTCACCGAGGTGAGCGCCGACCTCGTCACCGTCGCCAACGACGACGGCTCGACGCAGACCTACCGCATTGCCAAGTTCGACCGCTCGAACCAGGGCAACTGCTACAACCAGGTCGTCGTCGTCAACGAGGGCGACAAGCTGGACGCCGGCTCGGTCATCGCCGACGGTCCCGCGACCGACGGTGGCGAGATGGCCCTCGGGCGCAACCTCCTCGTGGCCTTCATGCCCTGGGAGGGTCACAACTACGAGGACGCGATCATCCTCAGCCAGCGCCTCGTCCAGGACGACGTGCTCTCCTCGATCCACATCGAGGAGCACGAGGTCGACGCCCGTGACACCAAGCTCGGTCCGGAGGAGATCACCCGGGACATCCCGAACGTCTCCGAGGACGTGCTCGCCGACCTCGACGAGCGCGGCATCATCCGGATCGGCGCCGAGGTCCGCGACGGCGACCTGCTCGTCGGCAAGGTCACGCCCAAGGGTGAGACCGAGCTGACGCCGGAGGAGCGCCTTCTGCGGGCGATCTTCGGTGAGAAGGCCCGCGAGGTCCGCGACACCTCGCTGAAGGTCCCCCACGGCGAGACCGGCACGGTCATCGGCGTGAAGGTCTTCGACAAGGAGGAGGGCGACGACCTTCCACCGGGTGTCAACCAGCTCGTCCGGGTCTACGTCGCCAACAAGCGCAAGATCACCGACGGTGACAAGCTCGCCGGGCGGCACGGCAACAAGGGCGTCATCTCGAAGATCCTGCCGGTCGAGGACATGCCGTTCCTCGAGGACGGCACCCCGGTCGACGTGGTGCTCAACCCGCTCGGTGTCCCCGGCCGGATGAACGTCGGCCAGATCCTCGAGCTCCACCTCGGTTGGGCCGCATCTCGCGGCTGGAAGATCGAGGGAGAGCCCGACTGGGCGAAGGTCATCCCGCAGGACGCCCACGAGGCTCCTGCCGGGAGCCGGGTCGCCAGCCCCGTCTTCGACGGTGCGGGGGAGGACGTCATCACCGGTCTGCTCGACTCGACGCTCAAGACCCGCGACGACGTCCGGCTGATCGACCACAGCGGCAAGGCCCTGCTCTTCGACGGCCGCTCCGGCGAGCCGTTCCCCGAGCCGGTGTCGGTGGGCTACATGTACATCCTCAAGCTCCACCACCTCGTCGACGACAAGATCCACGCACGCTCCACGGGTCCCTACTCGATGATCACCCAGCAGCCGCTCGGCGGTAAGGCCCAGTTCGGCGGCCAGCGCTTCGGTGAGATGGAGGTCTGGGCGCTCGAGGCGTACGGCGCGGCCTACACCCTGCAGGAGCTCCTGACGATCAAGTCGGACGACGTCCCCGGCCGGGTGAAGGTCTACGAGGCCATTGTCAAGGGCGAGAACATACCCGACTCCGGCATCCCGGAGTCCTTCAAGGTCCTCCTGAAGGAGATGCAGTCCCTGTGTCTCAACGTCGAGGTGCTGTCCAGTGACGGCCAGGCCATCGAGATGAAGGAAGCCGACGAGGACGTGTTCCGGGCCGCCGAGGAGCTGGGCATCGACCTGTCCCGGCGCGAGCCGAGCAGCGTCGAAGAGGTCTGACCGGCCACGCCCGTATGCCGGGTGACCACCTTCTCGTGAAGGGAAGCACCCGGCATACGGACCGACCGCAGACCAGCACCGCCCCGGCCTCGCTGACCGGACTCCGCACTGCACTACAGAATTACGAGAGAAGGAACCACGTGCTCGACGTCAACTTCTTCGATGAGCTGCGTATCGGCCTCGCCACCGCTGACGACATCCGCCAGTGGAGCCACGGCGAGGTGAAGAAGCCCGAGACCATCAACTACCGCACCCTCAAGCCCGAGAAGGAGGGCCTGTTCTGCGAGCGCATCTTCGGCCCCACCCGGGACTGGGAGTGCAACTGCGGCAAGTACAAGCGGGTCCGCTTCAAGGGCATCATCTGTGAGCGCTGCGGCGTCGAGGTCACTCGCGCGAAGGTGCGTCGGGAGCGGATGGGCCACATCGAGCTCGCCGCCCCCGTCACCCACATCTGGTACTTCAAGGGTGTCCCCAGCCGGCTCGGCTACCTCCTCGACCTCGCCCCTAAGGACCTCGAGAAGGTCATCTACTTCGCGGCCTACATGATCACCTCCGTCGACGTCGACCAGCGCCACAAGGACCTGCCGTCCCTCGAGGCGCAGATCCAGGTCGAGAAGAAGGAGATCGAGAACCGCCGCGACGTCGACGTCGAGGCGCGCGCCAAGATCCTCGAGCGCAACATCGCCGAGCTCGAGGCCGAGGGAGCCAAGGCCGACGCACGCCGCAAGGTCAAGGAGCAGGCCGAGCGCGAGATGAACAACATCCGCAAGCGGGCCGACCAGCTCGTCGAGCGGCTCGAGCAGGTCTGGGACCGGTTCAAGAACCTCAAGGTCCAGGACCTGGAGGGCGACGAGATCCTCTACCGCGAGATGCGGGACCGCTTCGGTCTGTACTTCGAGGGCGGCATGGGCGCCTCGGCGATCCAGAAGCGGCTGCAGACCTTCGACCTCGCGGCCGAGATCGACATCCTCCGCGAGATCATCGACACGGGCAAGGGCCAGAAGAAGACCCGGGCCCTCAAGCGGCTCAAGGTCGTCACCGCCTTCACGACGACGACCAACAGCCCCACCGGCATGGTCCTCGACTGCGTCCCGGTCATCCCCCCGGACCTGCGCCCGATGGTGCAGCTCGACGGTGGCCGGTTCGCGACGTCCGACCTCAACGACCTCTACCGCCGCGTCATCAACCGGAACAACCGGCTGAAGCGGCTGCTCGACCTCGGCGCGCCGGAGATCATCGTCAACAACGAGAAGCGGATGCTCCAGGAGGCCGTCGACTCGCTGTTCGACAACGGCCGTCGTGGCCGTCCGGTCACCGGTCCGGGCAACCGGCCGCTGAAGTCGCTGTCCGACATGCTCAAGGGCAAGCAGGGTCGCTTCCGCCAGAACCTCCTCGGCAAGCGGGTCGACTACTCCGGCCGTTCGGTCATCGTCGTCGGCCCCCAGCTCAAGCTGCACCAGTGCGGCCTGCCCAAGCAGATGGCGCTGGAGCTGTTCAAGCCATTCGTCATGAAGCGCCTGGTCGACCTCGACCACGCGCAGAACATCAAGTCGGCCAAGCGGATGGTCGAGCGCGCGCGCCCGGTGGTCTGGGACGTCCTCGAAGAGGTCATCACCGAGCACCCGGTGCTGCTCAACCGGGCGCCCACGCTGCACCGGCTGGGCATCCAGGCGTTCGAGCCGCAGCTCGTCGAGGGCAAGGCCATCCAGATCCACCCGCTCGTCTGCACGGCGTTCAACGCCGACTTCGACGGTGACCAGATGGCCGTGCATGTGCCCCTCAGCGCGGAGGCGCAGGCCGAGGCCCGCATCCTCATGCTGTCGAGCAACAACATCCTCAAGCCGGCCGACGGCCGTCCCGTGACCATGCCCACCCAGGACATGATCATCGGCCTGTTCCACCTCACCTCCGAGGTCGAGGACGGCAAGGGTGCCGGTCGCGCGTTCGGCACCCCGGCCGAGGCCCGGATGGCGTTCGACGCGCACGCGATCGAGCTCGGTTCGCGGATCAAGCTGCGCCTTCGCGGTGTCGTGCCCCCGGCGGGCTTCGAGGTCCCCGAGGGCGTCGAACCCGGCACTGACGGCATCTACGACTCGCTGATCATCGAGACAACGCTCGGTCGTGCGCTCTTCAACGAGACGCTGCCACTGGACTACCCGTTCGTCGAGGCCCCGGTCGACAAAAAGCAGCTCTCGACCATCGTCAACGACCTCGCCGAGCGCTACTCCAAGGTGCAGGTCGCGGCGTCCCTCGACGCGCTCAAGGAGGCCGGTTTCCACTGGGCCACCCGCTCCGGCTCCACGGTCGCCATCTCCGACGTCGTCACGCCGCCGCGCAAAACCCAGATCCTCGAGGAGTACGAGGACCGCGCCGCCAAGGTCCAGAAGCTCTACGACCGTGGCGCGATGACGGACAACGAGCGTCGCGAGGACCTCATCGAGATCTGGAACGAGGCCACCAACAAGGTCGCGGAGGAGATGCGGGCCAACATCCCGCCGACCAACACGATCTACAAGATGGTCTCCTCCGGCGCCCGAGGCAACTGGATGCAGCTGCGCCAGATCGCCGGCATGCGTGGCCTGGTGTCGAACCCGAAGGGCGAGATCATCCCCCGCCCGATCCGCGCGAACTTCCGCGAGGGTCTGTCGGTGCTCGAGTTCTTCATCTCGACGCACGGCTCGCGCAAGGGCCTGGCCGACACGGCGCTGCGGACCGCGGACTCGGGTTATCTGACCCGTCGCCTCGTCGACGTGTCGCAGGACGTCATCGTGCGCGAGGACGACTGCGGCACCGAGCGTGGCCTGACCATGCCGATCGCCGACACGACCTCCACCGGCGAGCGGGTCCTGCACGAGGACGTGGAGACCAGCGTCTACGCCCGCACCCTGGCGCAGGACGTCGTCGACGACAGCAGCGGCAGCACCCTGGCCGACGCCGGCATCGACCTTGGGGACGTCGTCATCGACGCGCTCTTCGCGGCCGGGGTCGACAAGGTCAAGGTCCGCTCGGTGCTCACCTGCGACAGCAAGGTCGGCACCTGCGCGAGGTGCTACGGCCGCTCGCTCGCGACGGGCAAGCTCGTGGACATCGGCGAGGCCGTCGGCATCATCGCGGCCCAGTCGATCGGTGAGCCGGGCACCCAGCTGACGATGCGCACCTTCCACACCGGTGGCGTGGCCGGCGACGACATCACCCAGGGTCTGCCCCGCGTCGTCGAGCTGTTCGAGGCACGCACCCCCAAGGGTGTCGCCCCGATCGCCGAGGCGACCGGCCGGGTCCAGGTCGAGGACACCGACAAGACCCGTCGGATCGTTCTCGTGCCGGACGACGGCACCGACGAGCACGCCTACCCTGTCAGCAAGCGCTCCCGCCTGCTCATCACGGACGGCCAGCACGTCGAGGTCGGCCACCAGCTGGTCTTCGGCGCGATCGACCCCAAGCAGGTCCTTCGCATCCTCGGCCCGCGCGCGGTGCAGATGCACCTCGTCGACGAGGTGCAGCACGTCTACCGCCAGCAGGGTGTGTCGATCCACGACAAGCACATCGAGGTCATCGTCCGCCAGATGCTGCGTCGGGTGACGGTCATCGAGGCGGGCGAGGCCAACCTCATCCCCGGTGACCTCGTCGAGCGCGGTCGCTTCGAGGAGGAGAACCGCCGGGTGCACTCCGAGGGCAACAAGCCGGCCTCGGGTCGTCCGGAGCTCATGGGCATCACCAAGGCGTCGCTCGCGACCGAGTCGTGGCTGTCGGCCGCGTCCTTCCAGGAGACGACCCGGGTCCTGACCCAGGCCGCCATGGAGGCCAAGTCCGACCCGCTGCTCGGCCTCAAGGAGAACGTCATCCTCGGCAAGCTCATCCCGGCCGGCACGGGTCTCCCGCGCTACCGCAACGTCAAGGTGGAGCCGACCGAAGAGGCCAAGGCAGCGATGTACTCCATGCCGAGCTACGACGCCTACGACTACTCGACCTTCGGGTCGGGCAGCGGCGAGGCCGTCCGGCTCGACGACGTCAGCCTCGGGTTCACCGACGGCTGAGGTGGGCTGAGTCCGTCCTGACGACAAGGGGCGGGTATGCCGGGAAGCACACTCCCGGCATGCCCGCCCCTTCGCTGTCCCCGCCGGGTCCACAGGGGTCGATCAGGACGTCACGGCTCGGCGGCCCTACGACGCCGGGTTGTCCAGGCAACGCCAGCTGACGGCCATCGCGGCGCAGCCGACGAGGCCCAGGGCCAGCCAGGGCAGCCAGCCGAGCGGAGGTGACCACCGGGCATCAGGGAACCACCAGCTGCCGCTCGAGACCCCGACGGCATACCGTTTGGCGTTGAACCACAGGGCGAACAGCTGCAGGGCCGGCAGGACGACAGAGGCCACCGCGACGACGCGCGTCAGCGACCGTGGGCTGAGCCGCTCGGTGAAGACCACGCCGGCGAGCAGCGGGAGGATCGCGAAGAAGGGCAGCAGGTGGCGGCCCTGGAGCCCGGCTCCGATGGGGTAGAAGACCCGGGCAAAGGTCACGTAGGCGACCAGCAGGCCCGCAGCAAGGACGCCGGCGAGCACCAGGCGGTCACGGCGCCGGCCGAGGAAGAACGCCGTGGCGACGAGCAGCGCAACTGCTGCGGCCCACAGGGTCGTCGACCACACCGGCATCCGGGTGTCCAGCCAGCCGAACCAGCCGACCCCCTCCTGGACGAGCTGCGGCAGCTCGCGGACGAACTCGGCCAGGCTCGGGCCCGACGCCCACGGCCCGAGCAGCACCGGGTGGTCGTGGGCCAGCTCCCAGCCGGAGACGGCAACGGCCTCGACGCCGAGCAGGGCGACGGCGGCCACCATGACGGGCGACCGGCGGCGCACCTCCCCCCAGATCACCGGCCGGCCCCCGACGAGGAGGAGCAGCGCGACCAGCGCAGCCATGGTCACCAGCCCCAGCTGACGGCTCAGCACGAGCGCCGACCCGGAGACGAGCATGACCGCCTGGGTCCCCCTGTTCGTCAGGGACTCCGGCCGCCGCGTGGCGACCGTGACGACCGCCGCGACGCCCAGCGCGCCGGTGATCTCCAGGCCGCTCGTGTTGAGGATGCCGGTGCAGAACACTGCGACGGGCGTCAGTGCCAACGCGACCCCGACGAGAGCGCGCCTGCCCAGCCAGCGCACGAGGTGCCAGCAGGCCAACCAGAGCAGCAGGCTCGTCTGGAGCAGGACGACGCCGCGACCCTGGAGGAAGGCCTGCTCGGGGGTCGCCGCGGCGCTCGCCGCGAGGCCGAGCGGCAGGTAGGCGAACGGCGGGTAGGCGCCGAGCTTCGTCGTCGCCTCAGTGTCCCCCCGGGCTGCCGGCGGCGGGGGCTGGCAGTCGGCGGTGACGTCCTCCTGGAACTGGAAGCAGGTGAGGCCGGCGGGGGAGAGCCGCGCCGCGATGGTCACGACGCGGCTGATGGAGGCGTTGCGGACGGCGCCGAGGTCCGAGCCGTCGACGGGGCCGGTGAAGGGCGTGCCCACGTCCAGCCGTGCCACACCGAGGGCCTTCACGAGGTGGTCGTCCTCGTCGGGGGCCGCGGCGACGGGGTTGGAGACCGCCCAGACCAGGCCCAGAATGACGAACGGCAGGGCGAACAGCGCCGCGGTACGCCCGGCCCGGGGCTCCCGCGGTCGGTCCTCCCGGCTGGCCCGGCTCGCAGCCGCGGGTGCGGTCACCGTGGTTCTCCGTCCGTTGGGGGCCCTGCGGGGCAAGCTGAGTCTCCGCATCCTATTGAGGCGCCGCACCGACCCCGCGGCGACAAGACGGTATGCCGGCCGCTGACGAGCGTGCCCGGCGACTCTGCTCGGGGCTGGTGCGATGCCGCGCGCCCCGGCCGAGCGTGCCCGGTGACTCTGTTCGTGGCTGGTACGCTGCCGCGCGCCCCGCCGACCGAGAAGGAGCAGCCCCTTGCCCGGACCAGCTGACCCCGGCGGCGAGGGGTACGCGCAGGGGTACTTCGAGACCCGCCTGGCGCACGACGCCAACCGGACCCGGGTGTGGCGCCACCTCACGGCATACCTCCAACGCTGGATCGCGCCGCAGGCGCGCGTTCTCGAGCTCGGAGCCGGCTGGTGCGACTTCTCGAACAACGTGCTCGCGGCCGAGGTCGTGGCGATGGACCTCGACCCGACCGTCCGAAAGGCCGCGGGCCCCGGCGTCACCGCGGTGGTCGGTGACTGCACGGACCTGAGCCGGTTCGGGGACGGGTCGTTCGACGTCGTCTTCGCCTCGAACCTCCTCGAGCACCTCGACCGACCGCTGACGACGACGCTGCTCGCCGAGGTGGTGCGGGTGCTGCGCCCCGGTGGCCGGCTGATCCTCATGCAGCCCAACTTCCGGCTCAACCCCGGCCGCTACTTCGACGACTTCACGCACGTCTCGATCTGGACGGACGCGTCGCTGAGCGACTTCCTGCGGGCCGGGGGATGGACCGTCGAGGAGGTCCGGGCCCGCTTCCTCCCGCTGACCCTGAGGTCACGAGGCTCCGGGCTGGCCTTTGTCGTCCCGTGGTACCTTCGGTCGCCGGTCAAGCCGATGGCCGGTCAGATGCTGGTCGTCGCGAGCCGCTGACCGGGTTCGAGGAGCTGTCGTGACGTGGAGGGACAAGACGCTGTCCGTCGTCCTGCCGACGTACAACGAGAAGGGCTCCATCGCCGAGTGCATCCGCCGCTTCGAGGCCATCCCCGAGGTCGACGAGGTCATCGTCGTCAACAACAACGCCGCAGCCGGCACCTCGGAGGAGGTCGCCACCACGGGTGCCCGCGAGGTCCTCGAGACGACCCAGGGCTACGGAGCAGCGATCCGGCGCGGCCTGCGCGAGGCGCAGACCGATCTCATCTGCGTCTGCGAGCCCGACGGCACCTTCGACCCGGAGGACCTGCGCAAGCTGCTCGCCTTTCTGCCCGAGTGCGAGGTCGTCGTGGGGTCGCGCACCGTCGCCACCTTCATCTGGGACGGGGCCAACATGGGCTGGTTCCTGCGCTGGGGCAACTGGGCAGTCGCCAAGCTCGTCGAGGTGCTCTACAACACCTCCTCGCTCTCCGACGTCGGCTGCACCTTTCGGGTGATGACCCGGGAGCACGCCGACCGGGTCCTCGAGCGCACCGCCATCGACGGGTCGGCCTACGGCCTCGAGATGCTCCTCGTCGGTGCGATCCTCCGCTCCGCCATGGTCCAGGTGCCGGTGAACTATCGTCCCCGGGTCGGGGTCTCGTCGGTCACCGGTGACCTGGTCAAGACGCTGGTGCTCGGCTCCGACATGGTCGGCCACGTCGTCCGGATGCGCCTGCGCTCCATGCCGATCCGCCGTCGGGGGTCCTGAACGGGCCTGGCGGTCCCAGGGCGGGTCACCGCCCCGGCTCGCCGCTCTGCCCGGTCCGCTCCGGGAAGACGTGGGTGCGGTAGGCCCAGAAGCGGAACGCCGTCGCCAGGATGAAACCGATGACATTGGTCGCGAGATTGTCCGCGAGGAGCGAGGTGAGGCCGAGGACATAGTGCGAGAACCAGAGGCAGCCCACCGAGATGGCGATCCCGATCCCGCACACGAGGACGAACCGGAAGAGCTCCTGGCGCATGGCGTCGCTCCGCCGTCCGGCATACGTCCAGTAGCGGCTGCCGAGCCACGCCACGACGATCCCCAGCACGGAGGAGATGACCTTGGCCGTGAGCGGGTAGTCGTGCAGCGGGCCACTTCCGCCGACGGCGCGCAGCAGGTTGAACCCGCCGACGTCGGCGACGTACCCGGCGACTCCCACGGCCCCGAACCGGGCCAGCTCGGACGTCAGCGCGGAAAGCGGTGCAGAACGCGGTACGGCGGTCTGGGGGGACCGGGTCCAGCCCATGACGTCGGCTCCATCCGGGAAGGTTGACGACGGGGCTACCGAACGCCGTGGACCAGTTCGGCGCTCTCCGCCGTCAGGCGGTCGCTTGGATCGCGCATCTTCGCTGAGATACCCCAACAGGACGTCCATCTCGCTTCCGTGGGCGGACAGGGATTCCTTGTCTCCCACATCACGCAGCCTCGTCACTCGGGCGGGCAGCCCGGGAATGGGACCGACCACGACGCAAGCGGGTGCCTGAACTGCTGACGCCAACGCCTGGTCCAGGATTTCGAACACGCCGCCGCGGGATCTCGCGCGAGCGCAAGGGCATCGGCGAGGGCAGCGGCCAGGACGTCGTTCGCGGTGGCCCAGGCGCGCCAGATCTGTCGGGGTCGTACCAGGCGTTGATGGCTCCGGTGGCGCTCCACAGGGCAGGGGTGGGACAGGTGATGCGGTGGGTGTCGTGGTCGGCGGCGTCGTGCTGCGGGTCGAGGGTGGCGGCCGCGCGTACTCGTCGCAGACGTGGGGCGGTCTCGCGGTCGGCGAGCTTGCCGGCATACTCAGCTCGGACATCCTCGGGAAGGCGGCTGGGATCGTCGGCCAGGAGTAGGGCATGTGGTCCCACGAGGAGCCGGGCAGCGCATGCAGCATGACGAGCCGGGTTCAGGTGCCGGTAGTCCCGAGGCCGAGCCAAGCAGCGAGGTCGTCGATCTCGGCGCGGACAGCGGCGGTCGTGACGTGGGGAAGGGGAGGTGGCTCCCTAAATCGCGTTGACGACGAGCGTGCCGGCCTTGCGGTCGGCGGTCGCGTCGATGTCACCGACGAGCAGGTCGCCGTGACGGATGTGAAGGGAGCAACAGCCCCAGAGGCGCTGGGCCTCGAGCCTTCACATCTCGAGGAGGTACTCGAAGCCGAAGAACTGCTCGGTGCGGCGCGGTCGTGGATGCGCCGGAGTGGTAAGGAGACCTTGGTAGCCAAGCCGGTAGGACCCGAGTAGCATCGCAGTATGAAGTTGAGTGTGAGTCTGTCCGACGACGAGGTCGAGGCCTTGGACAGGTACGCCCGCACGGCCGGCCTGGCGTCGCGCTCTGCTGTCGTTCAGCACGCGATCCGCCTGCTGGGCGACCCTGAGCTCGAGGACGCGTATGCCGCGGCATGGGAGGAGTGGGAAGCCTCGGGGGACGCCGCGGTCTGGGAGGCCACCGCAGCTGACGGGCTCGTCGATGCTACGCGGTGAGATCCGCCTGACCGACTTCGATCCTTCCCGCGGCAGCGAGGCGAACAAGCGCCGGCCCGCGGTGATCGTCAGCAATGACAGAGCCAACGCCAGCGCCGCGCGACTCCAACGCGGCGTCATCACCGTTGTACCGGTGACCAGCAACGTGGTCCGCGTGTTTCCCTTCCAGACTCTGCTGCCCGCCGACGAGACGGGTCTGCGGCTCGAATCCAAGGCGCAGGCCGAACAGGTCCGGTCCGTAGCGATCGAGCGGGTAGGTCCAGTCATCGGGCGTGTCCCCACGCACGTGATGACCGACCTTGATGACGCCCTCCGCTTGCACCTGCGGCTCTAACCAACGCACGACCTCTACGCGGCATGGTCGAGCGTTCTAGGAACCGCTGCTGAGCCATGCAAGCGCTTTTCCCGCCGGCGCCCGACCCACTCATCTCGGCATGGGCGCGTGTTTCAGTTCAGGAAGCGCTGACGATTCGGGGTCCGGCTACTACGCTCCAGAGGACCAAGCGGATCGATAGAGACCACGACTCCAGCTCAGTGCGCTCGAACTCCTCCCAGGCGACGCGGCGGGCGATGTCCTCGACATCGGCCCAGGACAGGGTGGCGGGAGCCATGGTGCATGACTGGCTGCTCTTCACCGCTTCGTCGCTCTGACCTAGGGTGGCGGCGTGACCGACGCCATCATCATCCTCACCGAGGAGCCGCTCCGCCCGGTCGATGCGACGAAGATCCTGGGCCTGCACGAGGGCGAGGAGCTGACCTACCGTGTCCTCGTCCCCGCGGACACGGAACGCAACGTCCTCGTGTCGGTGCTGAACCACCTCAGCCTGTTCGAGATGCGCGAGGCGCTGGAGACGCTCCGGCCGGTCGACCGGTCCGAGGCGGGCACCGATGCCCACCAGGCGCTCGCGAGGTCCCTCGAGGTGCTGACGCAGGCCGGCGCCGAAGCCAGCGGCGCCCTCACCGAGGACGACCCGCTGCCGGCCCTCACGGCCGAGGTGGCCCGGGTCCACGCCCGCGAGGTCATCATCGTCACCGAGCCGCACGCCGTCGAGGACACCTTCCACACCGACTGGGCCAGCAAGGCGCGCGAACAGCTCGGCCTCCCGGTGCTGCACATGTATGCCGGCGACTGGCGCCTGGGCTGACCGGCACCAGGGCGACCTTTGCCGGCTGCGCCATCACCCGGCATACCTGAGGGTTGGAGTCGCCACTCAGCAGCCGCAGCTGTAGTAGGTGATGTCCCAGTGGCTGCCCTCGTCAGCGTAGATGTTGCCGGAGCCGGCCTTCCACTGCGGGGCGCCGTCACCGCGGTTGGCGATGCGGGTGAACGCCGAGTGGATGTAGCCGTCGACGCAGGTCCGGTGCGTGATGTCGACCTTGTAACCGTTGTAGTGGCTGTAGGTGCCGGAGGCGTGGCCCACCTCCGTGCCGCCGGTGATGTTGATCGAGCAGCCGCTCGCGCTCTTGAGGGTCTTCACGCCCTGGACCGTGGAGTCGTTGATCTGCTCGAAGGATGTGCACGTCGAGTTGCTGCGCGTGGTGCAGCCGCCGCTCGACGACCAGGTGACTCCCGCGGCGCTGAGCTGCGCCGCGGCTTGCGACTGGGTCAGCTTGTAGACCGTGACCTGCGTGGTCACGGTGGGGGTCGCGGTGGGCGCAGCGGCGGTGGCGGCGCCCGCAGGGCCGGCGAAGGCCAGGGCGGCCGCCGTGCCCAGCGCGAGAAGTGGGGTCCGCAGGAGCTTGGGCGAGAACATGGGCCATCCCTTTCGTCGAGGATCGTGCTCCCGAAGTCTGGGCCGGGCACGAGGCGCGGGCAACGGCTCCGGCGCGTTCAGGGGAGAAAATGACCAAGTCGTGGTCAAGTCTTGTGAAAATCCGCCGACCGCGCGCTGCGGACGAGAGGAACCGGTGATTTGGCCGGGTGTCGCACAGACGGTATCGTCGAGAACTGTGTCTGGGACCTCCCGGGCGCCTGAGCACGTCCGGGCACCACGCCCCTGAGCCTGCTCACCTCTCGCCGGGCAGTCCACCACGACGGGGAAGACATCCCCGATCGACGTGGCGGAAAGTGCAGGGGAGAGCACCACGACCGCACCTCGAACGCAGAGGCGGGCCGTGGGAACCACCAAGGAGCTCGATCGGCAGCTGCCGTGAGAGCAGACCATCGCGACGTACGGAGAACAGGTTGCCTACGATCAACCAGCTGGTGCGCAAGGGCCGCCAGGACAAGGTCGACAAGACCAAGACGCCGGCGCTGAAGGGCTCGCCCCAGCGCCGCGGCGTGTGCACCCGCGTGTACACCACCACCCCCAAGAAGCCGAACTCGGCGCTGCGCAAGGTCGCGCGGGTCAAGCTGACCTCGGGCATCGAGGTCACCGCCTACATCCCCGGTGTGGGCCACAACCTGCAGGAGCACTCGATCGTGCTCGTCCGCGGTGGCCGGGTCAAGGATCTGCCAGGTGTGCGCTACAAGATCGTCCGCGGCTCGCTCGACGCCCAAGGTGTCAAGGGCCGCAAGCAGGCCCGTTCCCGTTACGGCGCCAAGAAGGAGAAGAAGTAATGCCTCGCAAGGGCCCCGCCCCGAAGCGGCCGCTCGTGGTCGACCCGGTGCACAACTCGCCGCTGGTCACCCAGCTCGTCAACAAGATCCTGCTCGACGGCAAGAAGTCGATCGCCGAGACCATCGTCTACGGCGCCCTCGAGGGTGCCCGGCAGAAGACCGGCAGTGATCCCGTGGTCACGCTCAAGCGCGCGCTCGACAACATCAAGCCCTCGCTCGAGGTCAAGAGCCGCCGCGTCGGTGGCGCGACCTACCAGGTCCCGATCGAGGTCAAGCCCGGTCGCAGCACCACGCTCGCCCTGCGCTGGCTCGTCGGCTACTCGCGCCAGCGTCGCGAGAAGACGATGACCGAGCGGCTCATGAACGAGGTCCTCGACGCCTCCAACGGTCTGGGTGCCGCGGTGAAGCGCCGCGAGGACACCCACAAGATGGCCGAGTCCAACAAGGCCTTCGCGCACTACCGCTGGTGACCGCCGCCACCGAGCAGGTATGCCGGGTGCGCGCGGCGCGCACCCGGCATACCTGACGCTGGCTGAGCGTTACCTTCTTGGCACAAAAAGAGCCCCACAACACTTCCCACCAGACTGAGACGAGACAGCACCCGTGGCACTCGACGTCCTGACGGACCTCACCAAGGTCCGCAACATCGGCATCATGGCGCACATCGACGCCGGCAAGACGACGACGACGGAGCGCATCCTCTTCTACACCGGCATCAACTACAAGATCGGTGAGGTCCACGACGGCGCCGCCACGATGGACTGGATGGAGCAGGAGCAGGAGCGCGGCATCACGATCACCTCCGCCGCGACGACGACCTACTGGAAGAACCACCAGATCAACCTCATCGACACCCCCGGGCACGTCGACTTCACCGTCGAGGTCGAGCGCAACCTGCGCGTCCTCGACGGCGCCGTCGCCGTGTTCGACGGCAAGGAGGGCGTCGAGCCGCAGTCCGAGACCGTGTGGCGCCAGGCCGACAAGTACGGCGTGCCTCGCATCTGCTTCGTCAACAAGATGGACAAGCTCGGCGCGGACTTCTTCTTCACCGTCAAGACCATCGTCGAGCGTCTCGGCGCCAAGCCCCTCGTGGTGCAGCTGCCGATCGGCTCCGAGTCGGAGTTCGTCGGCGTCATCGACCTGCTGACGATGAAGGCCTTCACCTGGCACGGCGAGGTCAAGCTCGGTGACGACTACACCATCGAGGAGATCCCCGCCGACCTGCTCGAGCAGGCGAAGCAGTACCGCCACGACCTCGTCGAGATGGTTGCCGAGTCCGACGACACCCTCATGGAGAAGTACCTCGAGGGCGAGGAGCTCACCATCGCCGAGCTCAAGGCCGGCATCCGCACGCTGACGATCGCCGGGACGGTCAACCCCGTCCTGTGCGGCACGGCCTTCAAGAACAAGGGCGTCCAGCCCATGCTCGACGCCGTCATCGACTACCTGCCGTCGCCCCTCGACGTCCCGCCGACGGTCGGTCACAAGCCGGGCGACCTCGAGACCGAGATCGTCCGCAAGCCGGACACGAGCGAGCCGTTTGCGGCCCTGGCCTTCAAGATCGCGACCCACCCGTTCTTCGGGACGCTGACCTACATCCGGGTCTACTCCGGCCAGGTAACGTCCGGGTCCCAGGTGGTCAACTCCACCAAGGGCAAGAAGGAGCGGCTGGGCAAGCTCTTCCAGATGCACTCCAACAAGGAGAACCCGGTCGACAAGGCGTCGGCGGGTCACATCTACGCGGTCATCGGCCTCAAGGACACGACGACCGGTGACACGCTCTGCGACCCGGCCAACCAGGTCGTCCTCGAGTCGATGACCTTCCCCGAGCCCGTCATCTCGGTCGCGATCGAGCCGAAGACCAAGAGCGACCAGGAGAAGCTCGGAATGGCGATCCAGAAGCTCGCCCAGGAGGACCCGACCTTCCAGGTCCACCAGGACGACGAGACCGGCCAGACGATCATCGCCGGCATGGGCGAGCTGCACCTCGACATCCTCGTCGACCGGATGCGCCGCGAGTTCAACGTCGAGGCCAACGTCGGAAAGCCGCAGGTGGCCTACCGCGAGACGATCCGCCGAGCCGTCGTCAAGCTCGACTACGTCCACAAGAAGCAGACGGGCGGCTCGGGCCAGTACGCGAAGGTTCAGGTGACCATCGAGCCGCTGGACATGCACGAGGGCGAGATGTACGAGTTCGACAACAAGGTGACCGGCGGTCGCATCCCGCGTGAGTACATCCCCTCGGTCGACCAGGGCATCCAGGACGCCATGCAGTACGGCGTGCTCGCGGGATACCCGCTCGTCGGCATCAAGGCCACCCTGCTCGACGGCGCCTACCACGACGTCGACTCGTCCGAGATGGCGTTCAAGATCGCCGGCTCCATGGTGCTCAAGGATGCCGTCCGGCGGGCGGACCCCGTGCTCCTCGAGCCGATGATGGCCGTCGAGGTTCGCACGCCCGAGGACTACATGGGCGACGTCATCGGCGACATCAACTCCCGCCGCGGCCAGATCCAGGCGATGGAGGACATCAGCGGCGCCAAGGTCGTCAAGGGCCTCGTCCCGCTGTCGGAGATGTTCGGGTACGTCGGCGACCTGCGGTCCAAGACCCAGGGTCGCGCGAACTACTCGATGCAGTTCGACTCCTACGCCGAGGTCCCCAGGTCCGTGGCCGAGGAGATCATCAAGAAAACCCGGGGAGAGTGACGGGCGCGCGTCCCGTAGGCTCTCTCTTCGGATCAATCAGCACAGCACCACCCCAACAAGCAGCGCCACGTCCTGCCATGGTCGTACGGCGTCACACCCGCAAGTCCTGAGGAGGACCACAGTGGCGAAGGCAAAGTTCGAGCGGACTAAGCCGCACGTCAACATCGGCACCATCGGTCACATCGACCACGGTAAGACGACGCTGACGGCAGCGATTTCCAAGGTCCTGCACGACAAGTACCCCACGCTGAACCCGCAGTTCGCGTTCGACGAGATCGACAAGGCGCCCGAGGAGAAGCAGCGCGGCATCACGATCTCGATCGCCCACATCGAGTACCAGACGGAGTCGCGCCACTATGCGCACGTCGACTGCCCCGGGCACGCGGACTACATCAAGAACATGATCACCGGCGCGGCCCAGATGGACGGTGCGATCCTCGTCGTGGCGGCCACCGACGGCCCGATGCCGCAGACCAAGGAGCACGTCCTCCTGGCCCGTCAGGTCGGTGTCCCCTACATCGTCGTGGCCCTCAACAAGGTCGACATGGTCGACGACGAGGAGATCCTCGAGCTCGTCGAGCTCGAGGTCCGCGAGCTGCTCTCGTCCTACGAGTTCCCCGGTGACGACCTTCCGGTCGTCAAGGTCTCCGCGCTCAAGGCCCTCGAGGGCGACGCGGAGTGGGGCAAGTCGGTGCTCGAGCTGATGGATACCGTCGACAGCTACATCCCCGAGCCGGAGCGCGACATGGACAAGCCGTTCATGATGCCGGTCGAGGACGTCTTCACGATCACCGGCCGTGGCACGGTCGTCACGGGCCGCATCGAGCGCGGTGTCCTCAAGGTCAACCAGGAGATCGAGATCGTCGGCATCCACACCGGCCCGCCGGCCAAGACGACGGTCACCGGCATCGAGATGTTCCGCAAGCTGCTCGACGAGGGCCGGGCGGGCGAGAACGTCGGACTGCTCCTGCGTGGCACCAAGCGCGAGGACGTCGAGCGCGGGCAGGTCATCTGCAAGCCCGGCTCCATCACGCCGCACACCCAGTTCGAGGCCAACGTCTACATCCTGTCCAAGGACGAGGGTGGCCGGCACACGCCGTTCTACGACAACTACCGGCCCCAGTTCTACTTCCGTACGACGGACGTGACGGGTGTCGTCAAGCTGCCGGAGGGCACCGAGATGGTCATGCCCGGTGACAACACCGAGATGACGGTCGAGCTCATCCAGTCCATCGCGATGGAAGAGGGCCTGAAGTTCAACATCCGCGAGGGCGGTCGCACCGTCGGCGCCGGTCGGGTCACGAAGATCGTCAAGTGACCTGAGGCTGCTTGCAGTTTCACGCGTTATTTTCAGTGGGCCCCGGACCTCGGTCCGGGGCCCCACTGGCGTCTGCGCGCCATTGAGCCGCTATGAGGGTTGAGGGCCACCGGTATGCCGGGTCAAGGGCCTTCCGGTATGCTGGGCGGCGCGCCCGGTATGCCGGGTGACGCGACTGGGGAGGACCGTCCCGGCGTCGGGGGATGGCGTTATGGTGTGGATGGTTCCTGCGAAAGGTCTCGCCCCGATGTCCCAGTCTGCTCGTCAACCCGCCCGACCCGACCTCGACGTCGCGCTGGAGCGCGCCAAGGGCGAGGTGTCGGACGTGCTTCTCAACGTCGAGCACGCCCTCGACCGGGCCAGGAAGGCGCGCAAGGTCGTCACCAAGGACGGCGTCGACCGCAACGCCGAGCTGGCCCTGGGCGAGGCGATCGCGGGGCTCGAGATCCTGCGCAAGCGGCTGCTCCAGGACACCTACTTCGCCGGCGACAACGTCCGGTTGTTGTGACCCCGGTTGCCGGGGGCTCGCCGCGCAGCGGTGAGGAGATCCAGGCCGCTCTGCGCGCATTCGTCGTGCGGTGGAAGGACTACTCGGGCACCGAGCGGAGTGAGGCCCAGACCTTCCTCAACGAGCTGTTCGCGTGCTACGGGACATCGCGCCTCGACGTGGGCGCGAGGTTCGAGGACATCCAGGCCTCCGCGTCGGGCTCCGGTTTCATGGACCTGCACTGGCCCGAGGTCGTCATCATCGAGATGAAGCGACCTTCTCGGGGCAACCAGCTCTCTCGCGCCCAGACCCAGGTCATGGACTACTGGCGCGAGTCCGCGGACTCCGACAAGGACCAGCCGGCCGCGCGGTACGTCGTCATCTGCTCGTTCCTGCAGTTCGAGGTCTGGGAACCGGGACGCTACCCCAAGGGTCCGCGGATCGTCTTCGACATCGAAGACCTGCCCGACCGCTACGAGTCGCTCGCCTTCCTCGCGGCCCCGAACCTCGTGCCGTCCTTCGTCGACCACTACCGCGAGCTCACCAAGGAAGCCGCGGCCTCGATCGCGCGGCTCTACCAGTCACTCAAGGACCGCTCCGCGGCGCCGATCGACGAGGTGCAGCGCTTCGTCATGCAGACCGTGTGGTCGCTCTTCGCCGAGGACCTCGGGATGATCGACGGCTACCCGCTGCAGAACATCGTCCAGGTCCTGCGCCGTGACCCGTCCAGGTCGTCGGCGGCCGAGATCGGCATGCTTTTCCGGGTCCTGAACCAGAAGGGCCACCACAACCGGCAGGGTCTCCTCGCCGGCACGCGCTATGTCAACGGCGAGCTCTTCGCCAAGCCGGCCGAGGTCGGCCTCAACCAGGACGAGCTGGCCCTGATCGCCAAGGCGGCGGAGCACGACTGGCGCAAGGTCGACCCGACGATCTTCGGCTCCCTGATGGAGGGCGTCCTCGGCCGGGAACGACGCTGGGAGCTCGGCGCCCACTACACGCACGAGGTCGACATCCTCAAGATCGTCGGACCGACGATCGTCCGGCCGTGGCAGTCGCGGATCGACGCCTGTGCCTCGCCTGGGGAGGCTCGGATGCTCCTGGACGAGCTGTGCGCCTTCCGGGTCCTCGACCCCGCCTGCGGCTGTGGCAACTTCCTCTATTTCGCCTACCGCGAGCTGCGCTCCCTCGAGCACCAGCTCAAGGAGCGGATCACGACCCTCGCCCACGAGCAGGGCGTCCCGGCGCCACCCGGACCGTGGCCGTACTACCCGCTGCCCAACCTGCAGGGCATCGACATCGAGCCGGTCGCCGTGCTTATCGCGCGGGTGACGTTGTGGATGGGCCACCGCCAGATGATCGACCGCTTCGGTGAGGCGGAGCCGGTCCTGCCCCTGGTGGACCTGCACAGCATCCAGGTTGCCGACGCCCTGCGGATCGACTGGCCCGAGACTGGCACGATCATCGGCAACCCGCCGTTTCTGGGTTCCCAACACATTCGGTGAGCTTTCGGCGACGAGTACGTCGAGTGGCTCAAGCGGCAGTTCGGTGTGGGCGTCAAGGACTTCTGCACCTACTGGTTCCGAAAGGCGCACCAGCACCTCAAGCCTGGGCAACGAGCCGGTCTGGTCGGCACGAACTCCATCTCGCAGAACAAGGCGCGGTCGGCGTCGCTCGAGTACCTCATCGCCGAGGGAGGCACGATCACGGATGCGGTTTCCAGCCAGAAGTGGCCCGGCGAAGCGAAGGTGCACGTCAGTCTGATCAGTTGGACCAACGGCACCACGGACGGACCGATCACCCTTAATGGGGCTCTTCGTACCTGCGGTGGGGTCATGAGATCCGGGGGTCGCTGAGTCCGCCTCCAATCAGGAGCATGCGGAGGCGGTAGTTGTCGCGGTTGCGGAAGCCG
>JAABUY010001732.1_pt1 | contig 28170 bp, 28 predicted proteins | sample 5560271 | NCBI WGS metagenome assembly JAABUY01 (sample SAMN10711886, study PRJNA513374) | rock metagenome | isolation source: Antarctica rocks | place: Antarctica: Victoria Land, University Valley | reverse complement strand
TGTCTCAAATGTCTTTAGCTCTTCTTGATAAATGGAGTTATAATCGTCCCCTGGTATTTGCAGGGCTGGCTGCCGCGACAAGCACGCCGTTTCAGAAGCGTGTCCGGGCGTAGCCAGCAGGAAATGATAGTACGAGGTCTTGTACCAATGGCTTGAAGGGCGAAGGGTGAAGGGCGGCAGGGTTAGGGAATCGAACGCAGGATGAAGACGAACGTGGCGTGTGAGTTGGAAACCCGTAAGAGGTAAGCGGGAGCACAGCCACTGGAAGTGAGGCGTTGTGCGCCTCGCAGGCTATTCCGGAGACATCTCGAATTCCTCATCCGCCACATGAAGTCTCCTTCAATGGCGGGTCCAAGCATTTGTATCGTCACAACAGACATGGTGGACTCTTCGCCCGGACAAAATGTCTGGCTCACTTCGGGGTTCAATGCAGTGGCCGCAGTCTTGCTTTGTTTTTGATTGAATATTTCTGCTCAACTGTAAACGGCCAAGTTCTCCGTGTATCGCGGTCGCAAAATGCGTTAGACAAATCAACGATCTCCTGGTCCACCTCCAGCCTTGCAGCAAAGTCTGACACCCCCAGCCATCGGACATTCATGTACAAATTCAAGGTCTTGCAAGACCGCATCCACCGAGTCATATTTTCCCGCCCAGCACTTATGGATAACGCAATTCATGGAGGAACACTCTATCTCAGGAAATTGGCCGGATGTGAATCTCTCCACAATTCGCTCTTCATCATGGTCAGGATCCAAGTCCGGATAAGGTTCATGACCTTCCATAATGTAATAAAATGCCGACCCCAGAGCAAAGATCTCAGTTTTCCAGTCCGCGTAATTAAAATTGGTTCGAGGCATAAAGGACTTAGTATTTTCAACCGAAAGACCATCCTCTTCAACCTCTCCATCCGGCGAAAGAAGGCGTCCTTGGAAGTCACTTAGCTTGATGTTCAATTCTGCGTCTAGAAGAAGGTTGTTGGCGGAGATGTCACGGTGAAGGACACATTTCTTATGTACTGTTGCAAGAGCTTCGGTAGCTTGGCATGCCCATTCAAGTCTCCGCTGCAATCCGGGATTGTTGTTTTTGAGGTACTCGGTTATAGATCCGAAGCGTGCACGCTCAAGTAGCAAACCGTCTTTTGTCAATCCCTTGAAGCCGATGATGTGCTTATGAGGTCCTAAAGTTTGAAGGATTCGAGCTTCGAGGCCTAGAATTGCAAGTGCTTTCTCATCACCCGGAATATGTGAATACTTGAGGACAGTCGTCTCATCAACAAAGCCTATGAAGCTATTAGTGCCCATTGTCAGGCACGCAGTGACATCTCCGGGGCAGTAGTCAGTCAAGTAGATCTCCGTGGTCATTGCGTAGATGTGCGCTACTTTGCGTGCTAGATGCATATAGATCAAAGTGATGGTTTGCAAAGAACTGCAACGGCTTGAAGGATATATAACGCCGAACACGTACTCATGACTATGTGAAACACGGACCGGACCATACAGGGTCTCAGCCACGGGCCGAAACAGGGATGCGTGTATGAAGACGGGAATTAGCGGGTCTCACTAACGAAACAGGATTTAGGAGAAGCGTTGCGATTTTACATATATTGAGAGATTGGTTTGATATCTGCCTGATGAAAAAGGAATTACAAGTGCATATGATGCGAGTGATAAGGCTAGCTTTATTAAAAACCGATAATGGTATAGAAGCCAGCTGGATAATCTCCCAACCCCATCGACCCCCGTCCGACGAAAGCCTCCAACGTCGTTAAAACAGCCATATGAATCGCCAGTGGCATGTATATCAGCCGGGATCACCTGGCAGCCTTTCTTGTGAGATTCACAATTTCAACACTTTGGACAAACTCCCCCCGTCTGGGTTGAACTTCCCATATGTTTATCGACTGGTGCAGGATGTCCTTCTTTTCCCATATCAGAGCAAGGCTTGGGAACGTATTTGGTGACGGTATGTTTCGGTGTTGCAGTACAATTCTTGTACTTCTGAGTGGTGACCCAACGTTCACACATTCTGACGCGAAGAATCAGCTTATATTGTAAGATCATGAATAGCCAGGACAGGAAAACTTACTTTGTTCGGCCGTGATTGGGTTGATTGGATAGATAAAGTGAGTTCCGTTCGATTCCTGGCGAATGCTGGATGTCTGATGAAATATAAGACGTATAAGGAGGATTATATGCACCCTTTTCATTGCTCCTGCCTGCTACTTGCAGCAACAGGATGAGTCATATTTCCTCCCTTATCTACCGGGCTGCTGCATCAAGGTAACCATGGCTGCCCATCAACGATTGACAATTTGTTGGCATCTGCAATGTTTTCATTACACAGTCTGTCCAGTGATGTTAAAGACCGAAGCAAAGCAGGGCTGAGCTTGCCAACAATCAAGCGCTTGCATGGATAAAGGCTCCCTATGCCAATCGAAGCTCCTTTTGCGACGACGTATCAGCCATCAGAAACCATGGGACTATCCACGCTTAGTATTAGCGCCGGCATTTGTCACGTGCATCTCCAACTACTCCTAGACCAGTAAAGCCGAGGTAATGTTCCAAACTGTCACGTGATGGAAGTCCCACTTGAATATTTGCCTAATTGTTCGGGCGCCATTGCCTTTCCGCCTCAATCGCTAAAAGGACGCAAACCATTTCCACTTCAGCTCCTCAATATCCGTTGGGCATCAACGTCAAAGCCATCGAATCGTTTGTATCTCTACGTGCGCTGTGCGCTTTTGCTCCCATACAGCTGACTTGTATCGTGTAGACGAAAGTCACTGCCCTCATATTGGCGGTATCCCCATTTTTCGCCAGGTACAGAAAACGCCGTACATACTGATCAACCTCACACACACTGCAACACCAAGAGATTACACAGCAATCGACCGAAACCTGAGCTAGCGACTCGGGAGAGAGCATCGGCACAAGTCGCTCGATTAATGACACTAAATATCTTCAACGATGGCTACAAGAATCAGGATACAAAGCTCCACAGACGATGAGCTGGTAAAAACGTGCAAGGATGAGGTATGATGATTTTCGTAATATATTGCTTACTGCGAATACTAAATACATTTCAGACCGACTGCGAGGACTGCGATTCTCTAGTTTGGACGACCTCCTCAGACGACGATCGAGTAAAATCCTCCTGAGAATACTGTCGCCGTGGTCGTCGACGTTCGGGGTGGGCAAGGTGCAATTCACATCATTAAAACGCAAGATAACAAACACGTTGATAAGGTTGGGCCCGTGAAAGAGGGTGGAAATCTGGTAATGGTTCCCTGGAAAAGTATATGGTGGTACTACGCTATTGGCTCTGTCCGTGTGGCGCATATTGAAAAGAAGTCTTGAGTAATCCGTGTTCAATAGCCCTTCACATTATCTGTACGCGTTGTGTAGCAAGTTGACTCTTCAAATCCTCGGAGATTTGAACTGTGAGAAATGGTGAAGAAATTCTGCTCGTAGGGATCTGTCAACAAGATTCGTCCCTGGATTTGATTTGACGTCGCAATAGTTTGAAGGTCTCCGAATGTCAATTCGTAGACACGTCCAGTGAGGAAGCCTGATAATCAGTGAGCTCTGGCCACAGCACGTACATTGACAGCTCGCTGCCTCTTACCTGTTGCCACTTCTTGGTCTCCGCGCAGAACTTCGTTGGACAGAGGTTTCTCAATTGCTTTTGGCTGCCGTGCGCCGATGATAGAATCCGCTTCTGCGGGTGGAACTCGTGGGACACATGTAACGTCGAGGCTGAAATTCATATTTGAATCGCAAGGGGCCATGGTTTCGGATCCTGTGTACCCAAGTCAGACCAGTTCAACACGAGGGAGGCTCTAAGCGCACTCATCGCTCCACGAACATTGCCGGCATGGCATACTTGATGAGACTGATCTGCCTGGGCGGTGGAAGATGGGTCCAAAGAGATAATTACATCAGTACGGAGGCGTTTTGGAGGCCGGCGTCGCTCTTCCGAGTGTATTGATTTCTCATCGTCCAAGGTTTCTGCAATGAATGAGCCGTCTGTAACACCCAGGAATAGATAAACAACGCACCCAACTGTTCGCTGTTGTGGCTCCCTGGGACCGACGGCCCTGGCGTCCCTTTCCTGCTGACGCCTTGCATGGGTCCATTGCTGCAGCTCCCAGTATTCCCCGCGACCAAGCTTTCCCCATCTTTGGTGTAACCGATGTTTCTCAGCTGTTGATTCAATTGCTGAGTTGCTTTACGACATAAGCGCTCCTTGCGCTCCTTAAGTGCCTCGCGTTGCTCCCTTCCATCTTTCCCAGGATTTTTCTTGTTGCCGAGTTGCTTCATGTGAGTTGGAAAAACCCATGGCGATGGAGAAGCGGGTTCTAATGGAGTTGATTTATTCGAATCGTTCGTGGAACACGGGCTTTGAGCCTCAACAAGTCTTAAAGCAGTGGGCGAAGCAGATTGTCTGGTTTCAGGGTAAGGCGTTCTTTGAAGCTCGGTCTCAACGTCTATGCCTGCAACGTTGATGAGAATTTGAAGGATAGGTTGACTGGGACTCTTACCTTTCTCCAGGAGTATGCGCTCAAACCGGCTCATCCAAGCTGCATGGGGCATCACCTTGCACTGCCTCAGAAGAGTTTTCCTGAGACACGTTACCTTTGATAGCCCAAATACCAGGTGGCGAGGCACTGGAGGCACCCACCTCACTGCTCGAGTCACATGCACATCACGGTGTACCGTACCAAATTGGAGCGGCGTGCCAGAACTAGAACAGGGTGCTATAGCGGGAAAGGTGCCTAAGGGTGGAGTAGGGCTATGCGACCTGGAGGCTTAGACATGTAATAATCTTCTGGTATATGGAAGACCATTCAATCTCGAGTGGGAGTGGTCGTTTTTCCTCATTGCTATCTAACAAACCACATCCCAATGAGTTTCTGAATCTGTCTCCATGAGAATCTTAGCGAGGGTATAGAGATCTTGGGTGTCAGCACCACCTCGTCCAATAACGAGACGATCAGAGACCAGACATTCCTGGTCTTACCCCGGTCGGCTTTGAGAGATGGGTAACGCTTCTCATCCAAGCACATCCCGAGGAAGAGCAACCCAGACAAAAACGAAAGGTTTCCAAAGGAGATCTCTTGACGATTCGACGGTCCTGCACATAAAGGCGCCGAGAGGGCGAGTAGTGAACCTAGGGAGCCAGAAGTGAAGCGGGGGTGCCAGAAGTGAATCTAGGGAGCCAGAAGTGGAGCGGAGGAGTCAGAAGTGAACCTGGGGAACCAGAAGTGAAGCGAGGGTGCCAGAAGGAATTTAAAATACATTGATATAGAGGACTGCCAAAAAGGTTTCCCCCTTCCGGTTCTAGCGCCGCTCTAACCTGAGCCGAGCCTGAGCATGCCTGAGCATGCCATGAGCACACCCTGGCTTCCTTCGGTTGCGGCTTGAGCTGTTTTTCAACCCCTGAGCCGCATGCTGGCTCGACTTCGCCAGGATCCTTTGACAGCTGAAGCTATGGCCTAGGCGTCGGCGACGGATCAACTCGTCCCGTACTGCCAAGACACCTCCAAGCAGGCAGAACCAACTCAATTTCCTCGCACAACCACGACATTGAACAGCCCCACTCGCAATCGTTTCCTGAGCACATAGCCCCCTCTATGGGCCATGCCATCAAAGTGCGAACGCGCGACCGTCTTCCAGTATGCAGATTTCAATGCGTCTGCTCTTTGCCGTTGGATAAGCAAGCTGCGCAGAGGGCAGCATTGCTTTTGCGACACTTCTCCAACCGGCTTCTGACCTTCATCTCTTTAGAATCAGCCAGAAGACCATTAGCTCTTGCTTCTATCTAACCACTCCAAAGCTCAGTTGCTTGAATAGAGGAAGTTGTTGGTACCACTGAATATTTTTGGGGCCACGTTTTACTCTAACGGCCGCCCGACGATATGAAGTAAACGCACCCATATGTACTATGTCTAGACCAGGCTCGGAGCCAGATTTGAGTAGACCATTTCATTTGAGGTTTATTCATAGCGTGACTTAGTTTAGAGAGCAATACTTCGAGGGGATTTTTTTAGTCTCACTGACCCTTTAAGCCCTTCTTTCTTTGCGCTCTAAACCATATGCGATGGTCAACGATATACTCAAGAAAATGACCATCTTCTTGGGTGAGCTTCAATGAAAGTGCCTTTTAATAGCTAAAGCGATGATATTTGCCTGCATACTTATATTCCTTGAACAGAACAAAACAACAATTCCTACATGCTGCTAAAATTCGTTTGAGCAAACAAAACCAGCCAGCTGGTGTAAAGAAATACAAACGTCCAGCAATTCCCTGATGCTTTCAGCACGTTTGAAACATAACTGTTAATTATGCTCGATGGGCCAATTCCAGTAGATCCAAAAATCTATCTAGTAGACGGCTCGACGATAGTTCAGGTCTTTGCTTCATTCTCTCGACCATGCTCGAGAGTGACGTCATCAACGCCGGATCTTCTCTGACCTGTGGTTCAAGTATCCCAAGAATTCTATCGCACCAACCCGGAAGTCCGAGAGATTCACATTGAAGTAGTACACAGATTGTATTATCTGGTCCAAAGGATGACCGACGAGCCTGAACCGAACTGGGAAAGAACACATCAAGAACTTCCGAAATAACTGTCTGAACCGCCGATTGTCCAATTGAACGTTGAACTACCAAAGCCTTTGAGAGCTCTGTGAAGAACCCGATCACGAAATCGACGTCTTGTGAAGCAGGCATAGTGATACCTGATGAACTCTGAAGGCGCTGACACTGGATCGCAAAACGAACCACCGCAGGCAGTATCCTTCCGTCTATTTAGTGTCTTTGAACTTTCATATGACGGTAGAAGGTTCGACCTACGAGTGAATGAGAAACTCGTCTCCAAATCTACAGCTTCAATCGACAAGGAGTTTTGCAATTCCGAAACGGAATCGAATCCTTTCCAACAACTTCTCTACTTCTGCCGATTCATCGGAATAGAATCAAATCCCTTCCGCAATTTCGTGTAGCCTTGAGCTATTTTGATCGTTAGAATTCTAGAACAACTCAATTTACGTGATTCTTACTGTGACTTCATTGTTGCAAATCCTGACCGGATTATTGGATATGAAAATTGCGGAAACCCTGTTTCTTTGAAGAACATACGGTGGAACGCGATATGTTATATAGAACGCAGGAAAACACGTAGATATCTCTGATTCATATTATCCAATAAATTGCTCGGAGAACCAACTGATTGAGACACATGTACCACGTCGTCACACTTGTTGCTCGTGCATATTGAATCACCAGGGTTTATATCAAACCCAACGGCCAGCCTACCTGAGATAAGGTATGGCCAATAGAAATCTAAGTGGTAGATTGCCCCGACACTTAGCAAACCGCTGATGTGTGATAGGACGGCCGCAGTAAAAGAATCCATGCATATACACGCAGACGAATTCGTCTCAGACGGATCGTCTGTAAGCCGTACAACCCTGGCGTCGGCTAAGGTAAGTTAGCATGATACTGTACTGTATGTAGATCTTACTGCCAACGCATCACCATCATTAAGAAGTGGCTCTTCCCGCGCAAAAAATTCAATTCATTGCGAGCTTTCTTCTCAAGCTATTTCAACGCTTCAACAAGATACGCCTGCCCTAGATTATCATGACAGCTGATATTCACGTTTGCAACTTTTTAGTGCTCAGTTGAATTTCATTACCCTCCACCAACTATGTCGCCCGACGTTACCAAAATTCAAGCAATTCACGTTCAGTGGAACAAAAGCGAAGTAGTGAAGCTAGATTCCTCGGATCGTATTTTTGATCTCACGCCTCTAGCCAAAGCGAAGCTGCTTGGCGTAGAACTAGTCATGAAAAAGATGGAAACTTCCTACGAGGTCGACAAGGAGGACATGAAGTGGATTTTGCGCTTAGCGGAAGATCCGAACACTAATCGACTGCCTGACGAGTGGAAAGAATATTCCGGATTCTTTACTATTGCTAGAAAGGATCAGGAGCCTTTTACCGATATAGATCGGGTGACCGATTATCTTCGAGAGACAGAAGATAAGAAGAAGCTCAATCAAAGCTCCTATGAAGCATGGTTGAAAAAGAAAGTAGTCGATGAATTTCGCTGGTCCTAGCATTGTTCAGAGAATGGTCAGCAACGGGAGAGATCATGAGCTTAGACTATCTTTGTGACCTTACCCATAAGTTTGAGGCTCGGACCAACGGTTTTTGCTCTCCATCACTGTTCTATGTAACAGTTTATGAACATTGTATTATGTCGTCGCGCCTCGTCGTCTTCACGATTCTAATCAACTACCTCATCATCTTTCTATCTTCTACACTTCCTACCCTTTCTGCCCTTTCTACACATAGTAGTCACTCAGCATAGTAGCATAGTAGCAGTCACTCTTCCTCGCTGACTTGAAAGCCACTACCTCCAAAGTAGAACCATGGAAGCGACGTCTAGGCCTGCAACGACATCGATATCGACGGATATGCAACAGAGAGCGCCTGACGATTGTCAGTCACTATTGCGGCTTGCGGGACTGGAAGGCTTACGTTTCTTGCCCATTTTCGCAGAAGTAATTGATAGGCTGAAACGATTGAAGCAAAAGCTGAGTGAGGAGACTTCATCGCGAACGAGGGGGGGTTGTTATCTATTAGTGACGAATGGTGGGGTAAGATACGGTAGATAATGAGCTCTGGACCAACCTGAGGCTAAGAGGAAACCCTAATCGTTGTTAGCCATTACGCGAGGCCGACCCCCGTATCGCTAAATCTAGGTACAGTACATCGTACTCCGTACTTCGAGTGCTTCGCAAAGTGTTCCCTTCTACTTTCATTGTCTTGGTCACTCACTATATTCACCAAGCCAATATCTGATATGACAATGTCACCCAGAATGAGCATTGAAGCGATCAGAACTATACTAAAGCAGACAATATGAGCTGAATTGAACATCACGCAATATGATATCGTACAAACAACTGCTTCGGAAGTACAACAAAGTCTCAAGGCATACAAACAGATTGACGATTCTTGAAACCTCTGATCTCAGCTTTTCAAATCACAAGATCCTTTCTTTGTTCTCGGCCGCTTTTAAATATGGAATTCTTCAGACCAATGCGGAATTTCGCTGCCGGCTTCTTTGTTTTCCCTCTTGTGCATATAATCGAACTCGGTAATTCTTTCATACGCGCAAACATCTCTTAACATTACGTGATGGCAGATCTACCATGCACGGATTCGTCTACTTCGCAGTTTGGCGCGCAGTATTTCGGAAGATGGACAAGGGAGCTGATGACAGAAAGTAAGGACATAGTGGTAGTGTATGGTAACATGTAGGGCGAGTCTAAAGAACCTCGCAGAGCGATTTCCAAATACCTTTACTATTCATCGCGAGCGAAGTCATCAAATCTGCTTCAGCAAGCAGTAGCACTGCCAAAGGCTTCGAAAGTGTCAATGGTAATCACGTTGAACCAAATTTGGAGGGTAGCGTAAAGCTGAGCCAAAGTGCTTAGGGTCCAGTATCACGACGCGTAAGAGTACAATGCTGTAAGTCGACTAGATCCGAAGCTTAGCACCGTCCATTGCTGACCAGCTTCATAGGCATACCGTTTGTCAGGAAGCAAGTAAAGCAAAAGGCAAGAGCAAAATGAAACAACAGATCGAAAGCAGCGAGACTGACCAGATCGTGGTCAACGAAGTCGGCAAAGACAAATAACAATGTGAAGATCATAGGTTCGTCCAAAACGACGAAGCAGATAGATCAGAGGATAGGAATGGAAGCGGAAACCCTATCGAGGGTGTCGAGACTGGCGAGGTAAAGGACGAACCAAAGTCAGACGATCATGAGCTTTCGCCTCAGCATCAACACCACCGGAACAGCGACGCTAAGAATTTTGACAAGCGTTTTCCTCTCGTAATAGTACGTCGACTACGAACGTGGGCTGGATCACTTGATAGTAACCACCTGAATGCTGCGGAAAGGGGTAACATGTCGAATAGTCCGGTTCTAGGAAGAGAGTGAGAGATGTAGCAATCTTGATCTAATACGACGGCGAGGAGTGTAGTAATATTAGTTCAATCTAATAGGAGCAATAAGCAATGAACGGAATTAACGCAAGTTTACTGTGTTGTACATTAGCTCCGTCTCTCATTCTTGGCTTCAGCAATTTGCTTCATACTGACATCATGACAATCTCTGCTGACATGCTCATGACAGTTATGGGGATACGAAAATGGAATTTAACGAAGTTAAGATGTCAGTTCTACTCACGTGTCTAGTCCGCAGGCCGATGTGGTTCATTTGTCTGCACCGCGAATAGTTAACAAGTCGAGAAGTGGGGTATGATAAGGCGAATTCATAATCATATTCCAAAGAACGGTGTATATACGTACTGTTTCCGAATCCAAGCCACCACCATCTCAGAAGTACTGACTCTCTGACCCGCAGAAGAGCTGGCCCACGAATCGACTAGATCGTGTGATGCCGTATATACAACCGATCTAGAAAACGACCATTAGCTCAGCAACCAACGGAGGAGTCTATACGCAGGATCTCAGAAGTAGTAGTTGCCATCGTTGCTCATTACCCGAGCTTTTTTAAACGTCTCCCACTCTTTGCGCCGCACATAGTTGGCTCTTTCGACATTCTCCTGTCTCCGCTCTTTTTGATCTGAGAGAACGATATTGACGGAAGGTTTGCAGTTGCGATCTCTCGCAAACTCGGAAACCAACTATAGAATTGATTCCGATTCATCAGGCGATGACAGTGGTAATGATGATCTTTACTAGCTTGCGGATTCCTCAAAGTCTGCAAGATGCAGGCCGAGGTAGTTATGACAAGACAACGTACTGTTCTTTCTGTCCCTGAACATACCAGACGTCTCTCCTTTTTATCTTGAAGCAATACAGTACAAGCAGTCTATAATTAAACGAATTGTTCTCAGAAAGACACAGAAATCAGATAAATTCTCGACGTGAAAAGCGTAAAGCCGTCATCTATATCTCAAATAGAATCGTATTTGATGAAGCAAGTTTTGAGCAGGCTCAGGTCATCGAATTCTCTGTCTGGACGGCAGCAGTGGATACTAGATCCCAGCGCACTGCACAGAGCTTTTCGTAACAAAATCATCATCTTGCAACATAGTATGCTTTATCGAAACGAGTACGAGTTGTCTGGAGGGCTTGCAACGACCGCTGACTCAGCCGTCATGCTGCGGGAACGTTTGGCCAATCAGGAGCGTCCGGCGAGACCATGATTCGTGCCATGAGCTTACCTAAGTCTTCGAAGTAAACAAACACTCATGCCTCAGAATATTTATTATCATTCAACAATACAGCTGCATTATGGCCCAACAGTCACCGGATTACAGACAACTTTTTCAAGAAGAGCAGAGAAAGCGCCAAGAAGCAGAGCGCGCCCAGAAAGAAGCAGAGCGCGCTCAACAAAAGGATGAAGAGAAAACCCGCAAAACAACATTACCCGAGTTTCTCGACGCTTGCCATGTGCATCTTCACTTCGGTCTTACTGTTCAAAGGGACACGACATTGTCAACGAAGGGCGACTCTGTCAATGCTAATGACAAGATACGTTCTGACCGGATTCTCGCATAGGACGATTTTTCTACATCGCAGGAGGCCATCTGGAAGGATCTTCAGCGATCAAACTTCATGCATGAACGGCACTTCACGTCGCTACACACCTTGGAAGAGTCTGGGGAGACTATCCGTCAGAGAATGATGAGTTCTGAGCTAGACTTGAATCACTTCGAGCGCTCGACTGTTGAGAACCACATCGCATTGATCATCAAACAAATTTACAACAGCTCGTTGCTTCGAGACAGATTTTGCCTGAAGGGTTCAGTGAGGTTCGAAAACCATGGCAATACTCTCAGCTCGGAACGAGAGATGGAGAAAAACATGCAACACCTGAGCATCTCTGGGAGAAGGCGGTCTCCTCGTCTTCTGGTCCAGCTTGCAAAGCCGTCAGAATCGTCCGCGTCGGAGCCGATGGCTGAAGCAATCACTGAAGCAGCAAAGGCTACACGTTCTCGTGCGGATCAATTCTGCGTGTACAACATTTCCAGTGAGATCGAGGATACGGAATATCGCATCGCCGCCTTCATTATTGAATACAAGGCCCCTCACAAGCTACATCTCGGCTGCATATATGAGGGTCTCAAAGACATGAATCTGGAGGAGGTGGTTCGCTGCAACGAAACCGATGGCCCGCAGGATCACTTTCGCCGCCTGGTCGTCGCAGCCATCACTCAAGTCTTCTCCTACATGGTCCGCGCTGGATTGGAGTATGGGTACGTCTGCATCGGTGAAGCATTCATTTTCCTGCGGGTGCTCGATAATCCGGAAACTGTCTATTACTTTCTATCCGTCCCTGAGGATGACGTGGGAGAGACGACAGGAATGGCATCAGATGCAAATGGGCAAAATCGATTACACCTGACTGCGATGGGACAAGTGCTGACGTTCACCCTTCAAGCGCTGAAGAGGCCGCCTCGAAGCCAGAGCTGGCAGGCCAACGCGGTGGCTCGGCTGAAGACCTGGGAGGTGGTCTACGATGAGCTATTGGATAAGATCTTCACCGATGACATACCTTCTTCGGAGTACCGGCCTCCTCGGCAGAGCACCTTTCTTCGTGTGTCGCCTATCCGGCTTCGATCGAGAGCAGCTTCGACCGCCTCTTCGGGCTGTCGGCCATCAGCAGATGAGCGTCATTACAGTGATAACGAATTTGATCCAGATTCAGATACTTCAAGTCGAACATATCGGCAGCGTCCAACTCAGACCTCCACGCAAGCGCTGGACCCGGTCAACAAGGCACCATCCGGCCAAAGTTTCCGCCCCGGAGGCAAGAATGTACAGTATTGTACCCAAAAATGTCTTCGTGGGTTGGTGGAAGGAGGTTTGCTTGACAAGATGTGCCCAAACGCGCTGGACCACGAAGAGAGCCATCATCAGATCAACAAGCCTACTTTCCTCAATCTGATACGTCAGCAACTCTTCAAAAGCCTGGATATCGATTGCAAGCCTACGGGCTTGCACGGAGCGCGGGGGGCTCTGTTCATTGTCAGGTTAACGTCACACGGGTACATTCTGGCTGCTAAATGCACCACCATTGACTTCGTTGCTCATCTCAAGCGGGAAGCCGTCATCTATGAGCGCCTTCGTCCGATTCACGGGACTCACGTGCCGATGTATCTGGGAAACGTCGATCTTGACCATTCATATGTGTATGATGGCATTGCTGAGATCGTTCACATGATGTTCATCGGTTTTGGAGGACAACCCATCTCTCGACACATTAACTCAGTCAACAGTGTGCAAATAATTCAACAGTTTGAGCGCTCGGTTCAGGCAATTCATCAGCTCAGAGTGCTGCACCGAGATATGATGCCTCGGAACATACTTTGAAATGCGAAGCTTGGTCAGATGATGATCATTGATTTTGATAGAGCGAAGATTCAGAAATCGCGAACTATCCTTGGTGCGATCTCATCGAACCGAAAGAGAAAGTGGGCGACTGCACTGAAGGAGCAGCCGAACGATGTGTTCATGCGAGAGATACGGCGAGCAATGATTGAACTCCGCGGGACATGAGATAAATCGTCGCTATTGCACCGTCGCCATTGTGAATGAGATCTCAACGATTCGGGGGCTTTGCAGTAGTTCACCAAATGAGCTCGCCAAACATCCCAATCAGTCTACGCTCTTGAGATCTGTAAACGAGCGATGTTTTATCGATTTCGAACACGCTACATACACTGACGGAGACAAAGGGTTCGTGTGGCCAAAGACAAACGAGCGCTGCAAGAGATGTCACCGAATAAGAAGCGAAAACGAATCGAGGCTTTGAGTGGAGGATGCAGGGTCAAAGAGAGTCTCCAACGATAGCCCGGAATAGCTGCGTCTCTTGAAAGAATTTACTGGTCACTTCAACCCGGGTCGTGCTCTTGGTGTCGACAACAAGGCTCGAGGCCCGTGACAAATTCATATTGGCCGCGGTGGAAAGGATGATCGATTCCGAGCTTGACTGCGATAGGTTGAGAAGTGATATGTAAAGGAGCAATGCCCCTATTTGGCGCCGAGATGCGGCCAGGCATCACGAGTATGTCTTGAACAAAACCACCCAAACAGACACTGACGTGGCTTCCCCTGGACGCGGGTATAAGTAGCCAGTGGATCCCCCGAGACACCCGTCGCTCACCGACGTCTCTTTCTATCTTCCTTGTCCGCACTTTTGTTGCACCGTCCCTCGTCTTGGATAGCATTGTAACAACATGACCTCCAAAGCCATTGATATCCAGAACTGGAATACAGGCTTGGATCAGTTCAGCCTGACTTTCTCTCTTAGCGACAACAACAACACCATATTCCCTGATCATCAAGGCGTTGTCTGTGTCTCCTTGAGGGAGATTTCATCCATACCGGGCGCGAGCGCACAATCATACCCAGACCTGCCGATGTCTGCTGAGTCGGAAACATTGCCAGGCTCAGCTGAATCCCAGGCGCTAAAGCATACCACCGAACTTGAAAGGACCGAAGATATCGAATCAGCTGACGCGACGGGATCGAGGCCCCATCAAGGATCGGACGTACCAACCAAGCAAGTCGAGGCAACGCATCTGTCAGGGACGGTCGAGTCGAGTGACCTGGGCCCGAGAACACCACACCACGAGGAGAATGCGGATGTGACAGAAGAGATGCAGCCTGAGAATCTCGGGCCAGCCGTACGCCTTGCAGGCAATCATGCAGCAATCGAGCGGCTCGATCTAACCACATCTTTGGATACAACGACGCCATCCTCGACAAGCGATCAGCGAGCGGTGGAGCCAGTAATTCCCGGAACACAGGAAGAGGCAGGCCTGGAGATGAGAGAAGAGCAGGTCGACGGGATGGCTCCTGAGCAACCAGATCATCTACTCATTGAAGGGACGCACGGTATGACTGTCACAATTGAGAGCAAGGGCTGTGCTAACCAAGAACAAGAAAACCTTATTGAGATTGACGATACAGTAGGCCAAGACAGCTCGCCATCGCCGCACCCTCTTACATCGTCTACTTCCCCGAGAGACGCGGCCAAGACCAGGAAGAGGCGAATGGAAGATGATTCGACTTCGGAAGAGTCCCGGCGAGTTCGGCGCCGATGCAGCAGAAAGCACAAGGATGCGACTCGAACGGATTTCGTAAATTTTGAAGACATGCGAAAGGCCAAATTCTTGTTGAATACTTGCCAAGTAGAGGGTATCTCTGTTGAAAATTTGATCAAGGTTATACAGCTAGCGAGTCGATTTATTCAGGATCTCAAAGCGCTCTAATACACGAGTGAAAGAAGCATGTATTTTCACTTTGTCAAAGTGTCTGGTGTCTTGTAATCAGTTGAAGTGAGTGATCAATCAGCCGTGAGATCAGTCTTCTCAAGGAATCAGCACCACATGTATTTCGTTTTGATATCAACACCTCACACCTCGCTCGGTAGAAACTAGTCCTTATTCAGTTTAGACCGGGAAATTGGGACTTTCTCGGAGCCGCAAATAAAAACTACGTCCAAATCCATTTACGCAAGTCTTATCTCCTGTACGAAAGAATTGACGAAAGATGTGGAAAGAGCTTATTCACAGACTCACGACTAGAAATAGAAACAGGGACCAGTATTTTACGCTAGAGCCAAAAGTGGATGCTGGCGGAAGAATGAGGCGCAGCAAGAACGTTCGAGCATAAGGAAATTCTACGAGATTTATATTGAGCGGGATCTGATCAGTAGCCAAACATATCGTTTTCGAGGTAGGTCGACATCCATGTATCGTAGATGTTCTTTGTAAAATTGTAGGCCGTCCATTTCTCCTTGCCGTCTTGTTTTGTGAAGTCGAACTTACGAATGGGACGTCGATAGAAGGCGGTGTTGTCTCCCGGTAGTGGTGTGGACCATGCCTGGTGGGATGGACCACTTTTGGTGTACACCACGGCTGATGGGGTAGACCACGCCTCATGGTGTGGAACACTTTTAATGTACACCACGGCTGATGGGGTGGACCACTTTGGGTGGTTTGAAGCGCTCCATTCACACATGCACAAGGTGACCTCTAAAATGAAACTCTACGGAACTCTGTCCCGAACATTCATAACACACGCGAGATAATGTAACTCATATCTACATGTCCCCCTAATTTCTCTGCAGCTATCAAAAACGGAAATGGGCAATTTATACCATGGAGAACTAAGTAGGAGTGTGGCATTACCCACATGACTAATATTGCTTGATGCTAGCGCTAACCTCCGCGTTGACCCTGTCTTCATATTTCCTCGCAATGTCCAAGTATTTCTCCAGCTTATAGTTGCGCTAGCTAAGAGTCATCTCAAAGCCATCAAGGCTAATCCGGCCCATTTCCAAGCACGTGATGAAGAAGAAGCAGCTGAAGGGAAAGAAAGAGGCCACTCTCAAGATGGACGGACCTGTTGCACCTGGCCCAGTTAAAGAGCTGTCACAATCAGAGTTACGAAGATTGAGGTACCTCAGGTTAGTATTCAGCAATAATCAGACTTACGATCTTTCTGACCAACCTTAATAGAGCAATGCAAAGTGATCGCTTCACGATTCTTGTCGGATTGAACGAGGAGCCCTTTAAAGTTCCCCAAGGCCTGCTGATCCAATGCTCTTTGTTCTTCAAAAAGGCGTGCAGTCTGCCATTCAAGGAAGCGGCTGAGCGAGTCATCAAACTGCCTGACGATAAACCCTCAATCTTTAAGGCCTTCTTTGTTTGGCTTCATGCTTACGAAACTCGCATAAAACCCGATAGTGATGTCGAGTCCCTTATTGATCTCGCTATCTTCGCCGAGAAATACGATATTCATCATTTGAGGAACCAGACCTCAGACGTGATACGGACGTTGCTCAGTGAGGATCGGTGGAAGCTTACACCAGAAGTTGTGAGGATGATATATGATGGGGTACCAGCCTGCTCGATCCTACGCCGGCTGTGTTCTTTGGGTTTTGCGGTGAGCTTCAGCAAAGTCAACACTTGGGGGGACCCTACTCGTCATGACGACTATCATAAGTGGAAGACAATCTTCCACGAATTTTCAGACCTTGGTTGGGACTACTTCCAACGCATGCAGGAAGGCAACACTAAATCCGCGAATATGAATTCGGGAGGAGCTTGTCGTTTCCATAACCACTCGGACATCTTTGGCTGGGTACAAGAAGACGTCAAAGATTGTGTACATCCTGACGGCGCACCAGTCATGGTGTCGGAATATGAGGTCGTGTCTGTGCCAAAGTGTGATCCTGAACCGGTGCCGGAAGAGTCTTACGAGCCTGTCTGGGAAGAGGAACTGCACGTGGTGGACAAGGCTGCAATTGGTACGGAAGTCGTCGTGGAGGAAGCCGTAACAGATCCTAACTTATCTAATGATCTGGTCGAGACCTCACCTGTTCTGGGAGGTAATGATGGCTTTTAGGAGTAGAGGTGGTAGGGGCAAAGATGCGTTAGTGGGAGTTTAGCAAAGTATTGCTTGTTGGCTCTTTCTAGTACTTCTTTGTATTATATATCTACTATGATGATGTTTCCCCTTGAACGGTATTGATTAAACCTTGAGGAATTTGAGCTTTGAGCGTCTCGGTTCATCAAAGTGTTCTCAAACATGGGTTCGGCCAGTGCCGCTATTAGTGCCAACGAAGTTTCTCGCAGCACGGCTGCGCAACGCTAAGCCTTTGGCACCCTCTTGCTCCAGAGTCCAAGGCATACCTGTGGGGATATTGTAACAGGGAGCTCTTGATAGTATAAGTAAGGTGTTACGGCTAGCCCGGGCACTCCAAACAGCCCATTTTATAAAGCCTGGGCGGTCCAAGAGAGACGTTGAGCCTGGTTACGATAGTTTGATTGCCCGGTATCTCATAGGCAAACTATTCGTTCCAATACTGAGCTGCTTCGAGTGGTCGAAGCAAGTGCTTCAGCACTGCCCCGGCCTCCAGCTCGTCTACCACTTGCTTGCTGTAAATCTTCCGGCTGTTATAACTGTAATCACTCAACTCCTTTACCGTCCGGAAAATCTGAATGTATTTGCCACCACTGCGGCCCCATTCGATGAGATCGATGATATTGACATGACGGCCGCGAACGGACTGTTTCGAGGGTTAGTGCTCGCGCATTTAAAGGATGGGAGGTGGTAGACCTACTGATCGACATAGCTCACATGTTGTTGGGAGGGGTGTGATGCGCACCGCTCGGCAAAGCGAGTGCCACGCGTCCAGGTCATCTTCAACACCGAACCACAGATTAAACTCTTGTGTCAACGCGGCTTGATAACGGTGCCACAGCTCTTTACATTCGGGGCCTTCACGGGACCATTTGTGGCGTTTTCGCAGATGGTCTTGAAGAGATTCAAATGAGATGGCGGGGGGTATGGAGGCGTCATAACGGAAAGAGTGGTAGAAGTGGAAGAAGTTATCCAAAGGGCCGTCAGTGGTCGAAGGTTTTGAGTCGGAGCTGGAGCAGGAATGTGATGCCTTGTGCCGAAATGTAACGACGACATTACAAGACAGACAGGTCCAGTTTTGCAACAAACGACTAGCGGTAGAGTTCGACTTTGCAATCCTATTTTCTTTGGTCTTATTCGCCTCAGATGTCCCTGATATTGGGTTGACGTGCAGCGGGACCAGGCCAGCTGATGGCTTAGATATCAGCTTTCTAGCATGTGCTTTCCCGGCAAGATGGTCAACTTTTGAAATATCTTGCATTTCCCGGTTGCAGAGTGTGCAGGTCCAAAGGACGGTACTGGGTTCAGCTGATATTGTGACAGCGTCCCGTAGCTTGGCGTTTGTCTGCGTAGGCTCTATTGTTCTCTGAAGAGTCAAGGGAATCGCGGAGGCAAGATATCGCGAGGATTCTGTATGCGTGAATGTCTCTGCAGAGACGTGCGCACGACCCGTGATCCCACATTGCTGATCTGTTACATGGGCAACAGGCAAAATAGATATGGACTCTTTGCTAAAAGAAGAACAAAGGAGAGTAAGTTCCTTAACTCGGGACGCCAAAGTGCTAGCGTTGAACTGTGCAAGACGAGCTTTGTGACCATCACTGCCTATGTGCGCCGGTCCGTCTTCTACCGCCATAAGAAGGGAACAGATTGTACAAGTCCACATGGTGAATGCCATTAAGTTTGATGCCACGCTGGGGCTCGCAGGTATTTCTGTGAAGAAGACAATCAGGTAGATAGGAACGGCCAAGGCCGTTCCATATCCGTCAGGGAGCGGGGTACGTGGATTCTCAGTGCATCGCGGTTTTAAGGCTGGCAATGTATCCTCACGGCGCGTGCCCAGCGGTAACTGTTCAGCGCACAATGTCAGTTCTTCTACGGATTAACTGACAGTTCTTGATCGGTTCGACAATTCACTCCTGTACATCGTACTATTCATCTACATCTCGCGAACCGAGTTTCATCGTGCTTTTGGTGTTATCAGTGTCTCTACGAGTTCACCATGGATGTATACAATGTTACTGAGCAGTATACTGAGTTGATCAACCGTCAGAAGCAGACGTTGCAGGAAGCCAAAAAGCGTCAAGGTCAGCGACCTCGCGACCGGAAATCCAGAGAGCATGCATACGGCAAGTTCATGGTAGCCCTCATGTTAAGTGGAAACAGAGAGCAGAAACACCTGGTTCATTCGTCGTTTGTTCCGCCAGCATATCTACCATGCACCACGCCTATGACCGAGTTGAGACACGTCGCGATTAAAGATCTCCAGCTTGAGACACACCATCGAGGTACCTATCTCCTTCTACGATCCATCACGCCGCCTAGGCGCATGACAGCCATTATGGCAGTCATGGAAGATAAGAATGGTGATGTCATAACGCTGCAGCTATATCAGCAGGAAGACGAGGGTAAGCGTGCAGCTGCCGACATCGTCAACGTCGGCACAATCTTGCTGGTAAAGGAACCCTACTTCAAGGTGATGGGAGATGGCGAGTATGGTCTACGTGTGGATCATCTCTCCGATGTCATCCACCTCAGGAGGGACGATGCTAGGATCCCTAAAGCATGGCAGCCGCGACTAATCGAGATTGAACGTTCGGCGGAGTCGTTGAAAATTAAGGGGAACCTGTCTATGATGGAGAGCAGATATTGGGACGCTATCACAGAGTAAGCATGCCTTATCATGGAAGAAGCAACGCGTGATCAATGACTGAAACAGGTATTCGGATGCGCTCGGCCAGCCAGCTACAGCGAATCTGATTGAGATCATCAAGCGCAACAAATCGCTTGCCTTTCTTAAAACCAAGCAATTCGACGCCGCTCTCTCCGACACGGGCTTCCCCAACTTCAACCCTAATCCCACAGAGAAGGCACTGTTCCGCGCCGCCGAAGCCCTCTACAACCTCGAACAATTTAGCGAATGTTGCCAAGTGCTTGAACTGCTTCGCACCAACTTTCCACACAACAGCCACGCCTCAGTGATTCTTGACCTTGCTCAAAGTCGATCCCTAGAGCAGAAGACTGGAGTGTACAACTTCAAGCAGCTCCAGGCGAAGGCTAAGAAACTTCGACCGCCACACTTAGATCACGCTACTTACATTGGGCCCGTTGAGATAAAACAGACTGAGTCTAAGGGTCGCGGTTTGTTCGTCACCAAGGCTGTGAAAGCGGGAGACTTACTCCTGTGCGAAAAAGCATTCAGTCATGCTCACGTAGATGAACGTACGGTTGACTGGGATGAGAGTGGCTCGAAAATCAGCTTGTTGATAAATCCTGAGACAAGTCAGGGAGTTGAGGGCGCACAGGCAGACCTCATCAAGCTCATCGTGCAAAAGCTCTATCGCAACCCATCTGTTGCCCCAGCTTTCATCGCTCTGTATCATGGATCTTACGAAGGAGTGAGCACGTCGACGGTCGATGCAAAGCTAATAGTTGATACGTAAATGCGCTCTTGAACGAAGTCGTCGATGATCGTATACTGACTACAGTCGCATGCCCAGATTTCTCGTCGAACGAATCATCTCTTTCAACGTCTTCGGCTGTCCAGCCTCCAGTCTGGCTTATCACACCGAGGCTCGTGACCGGTACTCTCCCCTAGCTAATAACACTACAGAACAAACGGCACATCATTCGTGCGGCATCTGGGTGCATGCATCATATATCAACCACAGCTGTACCAGCAACGCCCGCCGCGCATTTATAGGCAACATGATGATTGTGCGCGCGTCCCGCGACATGGAAGCCGGCACCGAAATCACGTTCTGGTATCACAATCCCCATGGTATCAGCGGGAAGAACTCGCACGAAAAGTTCAAGCAATGGGGTTTCGTCTGTGGGTGTGCCATCTGTCTAGATGCTAGGGCGACGGATGCTGTTGTCCTCAGGAAGAGACGAAAACTGATGGAGGATCTAAAGCGAGTCTTCAACTCGTCAGCGCTGCGCCGCGTCGAGATGGAGAAAATCGAGCGCCTGCTCGACACACTGAAACAGACGTACATGCAGCCTGTGCAAGATGTCCCTCGTCTCCTCCTCGGGGATCCGCAACTGGCCCTGACGCGTATCTACGTGGCCCAGAAGAAGGCGGCAAAGAGTATGGAGTCGGCGGTGAACGTTCTTACTTCGCTTGGCTTTGTCGTCGTTGGTGCTGACTCATCGCACACACGCTTCGCCATTGTCAAGTGGGGCTTGCTGGTGGATCATTTGGTGGAAACGTTCCTGCATATACGGACTGCCTTTACTACGATGGGGGCTAGGGAGGACTCAGGACGCGCGGAGGAGTATGCAAGGACTACGTATAAAACCATCATCGGCGAAGACGTGTCATTTAAAGCTACTTATGGGTAGAGAAAAAGGATGACATGAGACTTAAAATAAGTCCTCCCACAACAACCGATACATCGCCTACAGCTTTCGCCATCTGTAGGTCATGGATTGTGACGATAGGAGTTTCTCTGCGTTTGCGATCACTAGAGATAGGAGTTTTCTCTTTTACCTTTCTCTCATTAAGTGTTTTCGACATTCTTTTCTGCGCTTTCTACGTTGTATATCTGATCCTTTCGTTGAGGTCTTCACAAAGATCAAAAGTCAAAATCCGACGCATCTCTAAACTCTGTGGCTGATTTACTGTCGATGATTCGATACAGTCGAATGGGCCATGACAGATAATGGGCCTCGAACTCAAAGGTACTGGTATCAAACGTTTGGACAGTGGGCTTTTAGCTTAAATAGGTCAGGATGCTTATTGCCAAGGCGCCAGCCTATGTGAGGAAGGTGTAGAATTGCAAGCCAGGTCAATAAATTTCGATAGAATCCCCCAGGATAAAGCGTTGTCTACCGACTACAATGTTTCCGCTGAACACTTCTTGCCAGAGTACACACTCATCAGTAACATGCATCAACAACGTCTGGGACATCCTCCATAGTCCTTGAGTACTTTCTCCTGTCATTATGATTTATTTCAGCAAGATTTCAAGCTCGACGAGTCCTGTCGAAATTCAAGGTGACTCTTTATCTAATCCTCCACGGCAGTCTGACGAATGAAATCTCTGCAGTCCCATCAGCCCAAGTCTCTTCAAGGACTGTCCAGCTTAGTCCTGTCCATAGCGTCCGCGAGCTCGTCCTCTTCCTTATTGCCCTTGATTTTCGACGAAAACGGCATTGATGTCCCCTTCGTGTACACCGGCCGATGTCCAGCTAACAGCTCGCCTTTATGCGGCCGGATATTGATCCACCTTTGGCTCTACACCATCCGCCCCACTGATATAGAATGAGTATGAGGGTGTGGGTACGGGATCTAGAACTTACTAGTAGTACTGATAAATACCAGGCTTACGCCCGTTCGCAACCGCGTAGTAAGCATCCCGCCCTTTGATTGGCGATGTTGTTCCAGCTCCTTCTTTGATCACGTATTTATACTGTTCCACTTTATGCTCTTGCATGTACTCTTGAGCTTCTTCCAAAGTCAAGAACCCAGCAAAAAGGGCCTGCGGAAAACCATTGACCAGCGGGTGTACATCGCCCCTATGCGCCATGCCTCTTGGTCAGTGATCCTAGAACGCGAGAAATATTTTTACGGTATGCTTACCAGGACGAGAAGATCGTTGGCACTGTGATAAGGAAACCTCGAATCACCGGATAGTATTCATTGTTCCGTTTTCTGTGTTTTGGCATGCTGATCTTGTCTTGAGTAGTGTGAGTGATAGTATTCTCAAAATATACTCTGACCGCGATACATTTTGTTGTCTCATTGCTTCCCCATGATTACAATGAAGATGCGGGGCAACGAGAAGTGAGGCGTCCGATATCGTCCTGTCATGCATTTGCATGGCAGAATGCGCTAAGCGACGATGATCTGCTTTCATGAAAACAACAGCAACAACACTGCTTGCGCTGCGTCGATTTGTGGGGCTTATACGGACCGTTTCCTTTGATTGCTGAGCTTGGACTTGGTGACTTCGACTGCCTCCACCAGCGATGGCGTTGTGCATGTGCAACCAACTGAGCCTCGATGGCGATAAATATACTTACGGTACGTCCTTTGTTCGGCTAAGGGGCCGACAAGAACTCACATCGTACAGTAGTCTTCACCGCTCGATCGTCACTATCTACGTTAGCGCGGAGCGATATCCCCATTACTTCCACAAAGGCTGGCTTTATCGGCGCCCATCCTTCTTTGAAAAGGCGTTCCAAGGCTCCTTTGAGGAGGCCACCACAGGAAGCATGTACTTGGAGGAGGACGGCGCCGATGAGTGCAAGGTGTCTGGAGAGTGGCTCTACTCGTAGGAACTGAGATATCCTAAAGACTCTAGCGATCTGAGCCTCCTCTTGATCAAGGTGTTCTGCTTCGCAGATGAAGTTATAATCTCGGCGCTCCAAAACGCTACGCTCGATGCTATTCGTGACCTTGACCATATGCGAAAGCAAAATTTTCGAGCCACCCAGCTGAGGAAGCTTGTAGCCATTGAGCACAGTGATTGCTTCTGTGGCCTGCTCCATTGTTGAGAACGTTGCGGTTGCCTTGATTTTGGCGCCTTTGGTGCTCGTGGACACAGTCTAAGCCTCAACGGTTCCTACGGAGGATAGCAGCCTCTGTATAGCTTGGCCAATTGCTTCAGCGCTGGAAGAGTAGGAAGTTCCTCCGAACGTCACAATTTGAGGTTGGCGTTGTCCGCAAGGCCCTTTCAGCATCTTGGAGGTTAGACGATCGTTTCTTGCCTGCTGTAGGATAGCCCCATGCTCGATCTCTTCTTCACTTGTGGCCTTGTGGCGAAAGCGACACCTATCGCCGTTCTTACACCCTTATGTTGAAAAAATGACAGCTGACTTCAGCCAAAGGATCAGGGAAACCAGACAAGGGCGCTTTAGCAGGTCCTGTCGGACTACTGTCGGTGATCCTCTAAGCTGGCACAAAATTCGGTGGACTAAAGGCTGAATCAAGCTGTTCCTGATTTGCTAGCTGAACATGCTGATAGTAGCATCGATCACCCCGTACACAGCCGCTCTTGCTAGAGAAGAATTTGCAGACAGGCATTGATATGAGAGGATGAGGTTCTTGGTGTTGTTGGAATACGAGGTCATATGGGGCATTTGATAAACATGGTTGAAGCTGAATAGGAGTCTATGTAGGAGGACGAAGGTGAAAACTCTACTAGCCCCCCTCAGCCCTATGAAGGCGGAGATTGCCATACCCCTATTTCCAACAGGTGTTGAAGGCTGAACGTAGGTTTACGAGGTCAAGTAGCTTGACATTTCTCAAAGCGCCCGCACAGGGTGCACCAAAACCTTTCGACAATTGTTAGTATTCATTCAACTCAACACCAGCGTCGACACCAGTGACAGCTTGACTTCTGAGGAGCAGGGTGAGAAGCAGTGTGGTCCACCCCACGAAGCGTGGTCTCAGCCGTAGTGCCAGAAGTGGATGCTCCAAAATAATCCAAGTTTCAACCGGTATTAGCTTTCACAGTACTAGCCTCTACGGTACTGTCTCCAACGGTACTGGCTTTCCCGGTACTGGCTTCTACAGTACTGACTTCTACGGTACTAGCCGCTGCAGTATTGGCTTCCACGGTACTGCCTATTACGGTACTGGCTTCTATAGTACTGATTTTTACGGTGGAGGCAGTGATAGTTAAAACATCGAAGTACGCAAATAGTAGTACGCATTTATCGTAGAGAAACAAAGAGATCTATTTGAGCAATACCTCGCTGATTGAAATACAGGCCCCGAATATTTGCGGTTCTTATTCACTGTCAGAGTCTACACATCAGATGTTCTCAATCATTTCGATGATCAATCACTTCAAGAGTTTATTTGTCAAATGTCCTCAAACATTTTGACTTCTCATACATTTCAAAAACCTACGCGCCCGATGTCTCTGAGAAATCAAAACCTCTACACAATTTTCTGTCTTATACATTCAGTGGCCCTGATCTTTCTGTATGTTTTCCTATCATTCTGCCAATCTTGCATCAGAACAGCCAAGTACGATTACATATTTTTTCAAATTTGACTAACGTCTGATGACTACAATACATACGAGACATATGCACATTCTGCCGATCTTGCATTAGAATATCAAGTACGACAGATGTGTCTTTTCTGATATTTGACTAATTCTTCAAACGTAAGACGCATCGAATTTCAGAACCTTTGATGTCGCACCAAGAGCTCGCTGGCGATAGATCTGCCTCTGTACCTTCTCCCATTCTCCGGCCAAAAAAGCTGGAACTACTCATGTTGCCCGCTCCTCAAATCCACCTCGCATTTTGTGATTTGATCGTAATATCATGCTCAGGGATGCTCGACGCTGCATTTCTAGTGCTGTAATGATTCCCTTCTGGAATTGTAATATCAGCCCGGAGAGGAATGAGTACGAGGGCGAGGATTATTAGTTGGTCGTACTGGTGTACAGATAGTATTAAAGATCGCAAAGACGGCTCGAATTGCCAACGCTGGAGGTGGTCCAATGGAGTGCAGGTTGTGAGGAGTCTAGGGGAAGAGGAGGGGAAAAGTTGGCAGCTTGATCCATTGGTGATCCTAGCAAGACCTCTTGGCAGCGCTTGGCAATGCCAGCGACACCCTCGCCTTACTGTGTCCTGTCTCAAGACCAAAGGTGTCTTCAGACGGCGTTCTCAAGACCAACGCCGTTTTCAGACGTATTATGTCTGGAGACTAGCGTCTTCAGACGAGAACTGTCCTTAAACGGCTGTCTCCAGACGAGAACTGTCTTAGACGGCTGTCTCCAGACGTGGCATGTCTTCAGACATGGGTCCGAAGACGTTATCTGTCTCGGGACCGCTGTCTCCAGACAATACTTGTCTGGAGACACTTCTCGTCTGAAGACGCTAGTCTCGAGGCATATCACGTCTGGAAACACTCGTCTCAAGACAGTATATGTCTTGAGAGTCTACATTTCAGCGTCCAGAACACCTTTGACTTTTTCAAAATGCATTTTGTCAATATGTACAGAGTATCGACCCGTTCTTGCTTCTGCTACCCAATTCATGTTCTCTAACCTTCAGGGGAAAACAAGCGCTACTGGGACTACCATTGGTGAGAACATCAGAAGAGAAATGGGAATAGCTAATTTGGATTCGATGAAAGATACTCCTACGATATCGTTACCGGTTTTTTTAAGATGTATCACGAGAGGATGAATTCGAGAATGTGCCCGGTTGGCCCATAACATACGAGCAGTTGGTTTCGCAAGTATTAGGACAACCGAAAGGGAGGACCAGAAATGATGAGGTAACCAGAAATGACGGGGGAACCATAAATCTATTTTTGGGGTGGACCAGCTATGGCAGGGGGGAAAGGAACCAGAAATGGTCCTCAGGGAGCCAGAATTGAACGCCTAGAGATCCGACAAAGCTGGAGCTGATGAGGATCCAAAGAGCAGTATGAAGTCCATAAGTGTATTGATATTCCTCCAGCGTCGTCGGAATGTACGTCCCCAAGCGAAAGGTCATTTAATGATACAGCCAAGTCGTGCTGATAGAGGTTGGAGAGTGGAGGTGGGCTGCTGACGGTTTGCGGTGTCGGAAAGATGACTAACAGCTTACAAGGGGCGGGGCTAGGGGCGGGGCTTAGGGCTATGAGCAGAGCAGTAGGGCTGCCAGGTAGGCTATGAAGTGGAGGCAAAAGCAACGGGGTCTCCAGTCACTACCACCTCTTCTCTTACAATCAGACAGCATGTCCATTCTGCTTCGACACCAGACGCATTCGGCCTTTGTTCAGAATTATGTGCGATTGCTTACACGGTTTATACATAAGTCAATCGCGACGAAAGACTCCAATACGATCATTAAGCATATCCCTTTTCTAAAGAGAAGCCTCGTTTCAAGGTCCTTTCACTCCTCTCCGGTCGATCACAGTAATTGCGACTTCGGCAGCCCTTGTGCCTGCTCTGAGTGCATGCAAGACCGGAGGAAGCAGATATGTGAAATCTGCAGAGTCCGCCCGACCGTGCATCAATCTTATGGAGATTCTCGCGACCGGAAAGGCATACGGTCCTACAGCTTTACCTCATTTTGTGAGCAATGCTGGCAGGAACGTGAGACAGCGCGCAGAGAGAAAGAAGAGAAGGAGAAGCAGATTTTGGCCTCGTACAAGGCGAGAGTGGCTAGCATGTTGGACAATGTGCAGCAAATTCGCTTGACGGAGCAAGTTCCCGTCGTTTGTGCCGTCGACAAGTTTATGACTGAAGTCAAACCTGTGCACAATTACACCCCATCACGGCGGAGAACGGCTAGGATGATGGACGAGGTGCGGAAAATACGCTCGACGGAGCAGGTTTCCTACTTGAATGCCCTCGAGAAATATGAGTCTGAATTCAGAGAAGTCAGATCTGTGCAAAGTCTTAATCGCTTCCGGGGGAAGTTCCAGCGCCGAATTATCGATGATTTATCCAAAGAGCTTCAGATTGTGAAGATACGGAACAAGTACATGTGCAACAAGCAGCGAGTCGACGCTATGGATTTCAAATTGTGGTTCTTCGCTGATCGGCCATACTATGAAACGTGAAATTTCTGTGCGCAAGTATCAAGTATCTCACCGACAAATGGACTATGCACTATCTGCTCCGTCATATCGAAGCTACGACCCGGTACCTGGCCATCTTGGCTCTGAAGTGGAACCTAACATGCGGCGGGGTTAATCAACAGACTCCTTCCTACAAAATGGGGATCT
>JAABUY010001731.1_pt1 | contig 28187 bp, 32 predicted proteins | sample 5560271 | NCBI WGS metagenome assembly JAABUY01 (sample SAMN10711886, study PRJNA513374) | rock metagenome | isolation source: Antarctica rocks | place: Antarctica: Victoria Land, University Valley | reverse complement strand
AGATCTCCCAGAGGTCTATCGCCTCGCTGAGGTCGCCGCGAGCATATCGAGCCGGGCGACCTTATACCCGTGAATACGCTGTACCCGCGTATATCTAGTTACTACATAACCTCTACTGGGTATGGCCATAACATCATCAGACTGTATTTAATCAACATTCTTCATGACAGATAGTTTACTGATTTCTTGAGTTTTATAACTTTTAAAAATGTGAGATTATATGACATTGTAGTCATTTTGTATGATGAGAACACTTAAATTAATGATGAAGTTGTTTTTAATGTAAAGATTCAACTTTAAAATGATTATAAGAATTGTTTTTGACTGTTTTATCTGTGAATTTATAACAATTTGATGTGAATAACTTCTCATTATACATTGAATTCACTTTATCTCTTAGAGAGCTCTTTCTAGCATTCATAAAATAATGATAACAATAAGATGTTTTTCTTTTACTGTTTTGAATAGAAACAAATGACTTAATGAATAAATGAATATCAATATACATTCAGGCTCATAATCTGTCAAATATAGAAGAAGTAATTAATAAAATAAATATATAATCATAAGTGTCTAGCTACTCTATGAAAATGTGATCCTATAAGAAGGCCTTCAATTGATGAAAGGAAAAACTTTTATTTGTAGCAAACTGTTTGCCCTAGCAAACTCTGCATGTTCCCAAAATCTCTGTAGGGCTCCGAACCACTAAGGTAATGGAACAAGGCATGACGTTTTGACATCAATCACGTCGCACTGGTGCAAATAGTTCAAAACTAAAGCAGTAGCTGGAGACTACTTTGAAAAAGTTCGTTGGCAATCTATGCTCAGGGAGAAGATCCAGGAGCTCCGCGAAGGTCATCCCAAGAGGTCGGTCTAGCAAACATTTATGGGTCCCATGAGGGCCAAAAGCTTCGAAGGTATCGACGACAGTGCGGACCATCTTCTTTCCTGGATGTTCAATAGGGCTCTTCTTTAAGTGATCAGAGATGGTCACTTCACGATCGTCACATATGTCTAAATGACCGTCTGTTTTGCTCGGACACGTAGCTTGAGGGCGAGGTATTGGGGCTCCCCATGGGTACATTGCCTCAAAATCTACTGAATCGTCAATCGTATTGATCCTTACCAGATACCACGACGTAGCCATACGGTGGATTGCACACCGAAGCCTAGTTTAGAGACAATGTGGTATCTCGAGTTGAAAACCTCCCCATTATAAGCGGGATAGTAGTTCTCTGGCTTGTAGGTAGGAATTTCCTCTTCTTCAATCTTTCGATCTGCCCCAATATCCACAAACCCCGACGAGGGGGAACACACGCGGGGAGCAGATGGAGAGACCGAAGCCCTAGTCCTGGTCTACGATCTCGGTGGTAAACGGACGGACGGAAAGGAGGCTCGTAGCTGGGTGATGGAAGAATCCAGAGTCTTTCTTGTTGCAGACTGAACGCTGTATCTGCAAGCCATCCCGCAATAAGGACCTCTTAGCGGTCGAGTTGAGGGTCGGGTTCAACAGGAGCGTGGCTAAGGTAGCTACCTTAATGTGGGGTTGGGCTTATGTAATATATGAGCCACAAGTTGGCGGTTTGGGAGTTGGGTTAGTGACGACCAGCGATTACCTGCTGCTCTATATTTTGCCATTCTCTGGGCGATATATGATTACCTTAGTAAATAATCCTTGGACTCATTCAAAGATGGTAAATACCTACCTTACTGTACTACAGTGTATGTTGGCCGGCTGACTGCTCCTACTCTGTCTCTACAATACTTCAGACAAGGCAATCTCCCTCAACTGCCCACCACCACAGCGGCAACGATGCACCCAAGCTGTGTCAATGCAGCGTCTACCTATGCCGATATGTAGCGCAGTTCTTGTAATAACTTGCTTTTCTGAGCCTGTCGTTAAACGCCGAGCCCATATGGTCTTCGGAAACCTCAAACATCTCTGTATTGATCGTGGTTTCAAATATGGCAAAGCATTGATAGGCCTCACTAGGGACTTTGTGCCCAATTTGTTGGTGTTGGAAACGTGATATATATTTCCCTCTCTCCTACGCCCTTCTCGTGCTTCAGATCGAATTCTATATCTCTTCCTGTTGATTGCGTATCTATTCACCATGACTCTCCCTGACGAACCAGCCAAGCTGTCAGTACAAGCATACAAGGCGCCACCTGACGTTTTGACGTGGTCAATAAGCATCTACATTATCAGTTACTGTGGTCTAAATAAGCTAACAGCTTGCCAGCTTTCTCGGCGAAGAAATCGTCACTGTGTTAGTTGGAGAGGTGCCGAAGAGATATTTCCTTCACAAGAAATTGCTCTGTTATTATTCCACTTTCTTTGATGCCGCGTTCAACGGAGCCCCTGCCTCTATGCTGGTATGGCATGTCTTGTGCCACACCTTCCGACTGCGTCTCGGTCTATGCCATGGGTGAGAAGTGGTTTATACCCCGTCTACAGAGCGATGTATGCGACAGGGTGCGAATTTGGTTTGTCGCTGACGAGCTTCCGTCAAGCCAATTCTTCAACCTACTTTACGAGGCAACATCCCCGGGCTGTAAGCTGCGGCAATTCTTCGTCAAACTGTTCATTTATATCGCACTACGCAAGATAAAACCGGACGTCGTAAACAGCATCTTGGAGCAGAACGGAGATTTGGCAATCGATGTTGCAAAGGAAACATTCCTGAAACTTAGCGTCAAGGTCGGACCCCAATCTGGTTTCCGAAGTCCAGAACGCCTTCCTGCGTGTGAGTTCCATGTTCACGGTTCAAAAACGATCTGCTACGCATGTTCATAAACCGTCTACTTGCACGCCTAGAACATCGATATGCTGCAGCAGATAGACCAGATGTCGCCAACTATGGATGGTCCATGCTCTTGCAACAATCGTCCTTACGGCGCCTCGCTTCATAATGCATCCAATGTCTTTGTCCATTCTGGTCGGTCAAGCTAAAATTGACAAAATCAACTTTCTCGGTACCTGTCGGCGTGGCCCAGACCCCAGACAAGCTATTACCTGCTCGTCTTGAGAACATAGGCCCGGTATTGGACTAGAGCACTAAGGTCGACTAGCAGCACGCTCTTACGGCTACCTCATTCCGCCCCTTAGGTCTCCCACGAGGTTCGGCCATTGAAGCTTCAGAATAAATGCGAACCCATTAACACGGTCATCCAGGGTGGCCTTGGATACCGTCAGGGCGAGCCCGATTCACAGATCAGCAGCCGATCATGGACCATTTCCATACACACGATATCGCTTCGACCAGAAAGATCACTCTTTCGTTCAGGGTACGACATTAAGCCCTCCAAAACGCCATAAGTACGTTTCATGCAGCCGGGAAACTAAGGGGTAATCTCGGCCTCCAAAATCTGACAGTCCGACAACGCTCGAGTCCTGGCTGCTCACATAGCATCCTTCCATTCGGCCCATTACAAAGGCGCTGCGCCCGCGGGCCTTGCTCCGCTCAAATTAACCACCATGCCTGGCCCTACTTTCATACCCAACCCACCAGCGGCAGCCTTTCCCTCGGTGACCCAGCCGGGAACCTCCTTATCGGCGCTGGCGCTCAGAGTTTCCCAGACGTTCGGAAAGCCCGCCGGCAATGCGCCCCTGGCTTTTGCACCCACGATTGCAAAGCGCAAGAACTTGTGGCTGATGTAGCCGCGCAGGAGACCCTGATCGACAAGGGAGGAGACGACAGACTCGATTTCCATCATCGTGGGAAGTGGGGGCCCAGTGGGCGTGACGGCGCCTAGGAGGTCGGGATCTGTGTAGCTTGCTGGGTCTTGTGGTGGCGGCTCAGGAGGGACGATGAAGATGGAGTTTGTGTGCAGGCGACCGTCGATGTGTTTGCTGCCATTCGAGAGGTGGTCGGAGGGAAGGGAGGCGCGCTTCTCTAGGAAGGTGGCTAGTGCGAGGAGGTCGGCCAGGTTCAGGAGAGGCGCTTTGTTGCTGGTGTCGCCATGGAAGCCTGAGAGGACGAACGTTCGTCGAGCTAGAGATCGCCAGACAAGTACCTCGCATCTGTTGCGGAGTTGGAATAGGATTCGTTTGGTGACGAACCAGTCTGCATTTTCGCTGTCGAGGTCCAGAAGCCTTCTGAAGCTGGTAAGGTCGCCTTTGGTAATGGTATGGCAGACGGGTAGAAATTTCTCTGCCAGCCCTTCGGCTTCAGGTCTTTGGAGTAGGGACGGCGAGGGAAAGCGGCCCAGGATAATGTTCGCGGTGACTAGATAGATGAGAATCAATCTTCGTTGTTTCAAACAGCGAGCGTGGCATTGATCGTAGGCTGCCTGAAGCGCAAGCTGTGCTCTGTAGAAGTGGTTGTTGGAGAAGAGATAACGACCAAGATAGTAAAGATAGGTGACGCGCTGGGAGGCAGGATACAACGCTAAAGGAGGAGACTGCTGGTATATATTGCCAAAGATCTGTTCTGCGTTGCGTATCTTACGGCAATGAAAGAACAGTTTTAAGCAAAGATTCGACATCACATAGATCCCCACCCGTCGCCCCTCCGGCTTGCCATCCGGCGTTGTGCCCGATGCCGGTCCGCTTCGCTCGCTCAGACACTTCTTGAAGCCTTCACGTATCACGTTCGCAGAGCTCTCGACCAACGTCACCCTCTCCCCCGCTTCGTCATTGCCCATCATCGACTCCCGCCTGGTCAGATGCGCCACAAGCTCGGGCCTCTTGTCCAACCCGATGGCCAGTCTGGCAAGTGTCCGTGACAGGGACACCACGGTAGGTAGCACCACCACACCCATCGACGCGTCGCTCAGGGCAAGAATGCATTGACTACACCCACAACCTCGTAAGCCTCGCCCTGCAACTAAAACCAGCCCGCGTAGGATAGCTCCAGTACAACAACATACTTCAGCAACGCCTTCAACAAATCATGCGTCTCGACCAACTGCCCCGCATCCACATCCCTCAGGAACGCAAAATACTGCACTAAAAACGTCACGAACGCCGTCCACGCACCTCCGGACTCTTCTTGCGCCTCATCGTATTCCGGCAAGAGCGCCTCGCATTGAACTTCTAGGCGGTCTTCGGTGCCGGGCGGGTAGGCTTGTTGTAGTTCGCTGACGAGGACTTGGTACAGGGGTGGGAGCGGCGGTTCGACGAGGAGGTAGGCTTGTAGTTTGGGGCCGTCTTTGGCAAGGAGGATATTTGCGATCTCGTGGAGGAATTGGGTCGTTGTTGGGGTGGTCATTGTTGGTTGTGGGCATGGCGTGGTGGGCTGTGAATTTGAGTCTGGGGATAGGGGTTGTGGTACGGTTGAGGTTTTGAGTTGAACCGGTGGGGTGTCGAACGGGATGTTTCGCCCTGCTAGGTCATCAATTCATAGTGATCATAGCCTGGAGACTGATATATGGGTATGACGAGTTCACTGACTTTAGAAGGAGCCGCAATATCTTTGTTTACAGTACCTGTAGGTGCTGTCTAGGTACCGGTAAGCTAAGATCTAAGGCTGGGGCTAGGCATTGCGGTCGCTGTGTCGTAGCATAGAGACACATACACCCTTGCATGTGATCTTCAGGAACACCCGTCAAGGATTGAATGAACAACCAGAATCTGGACCATTCGAGGAGGGCTTTGGTATATGTTTCCATATCTGCGTCTGTGTTCTTTCAATTGCCTGTTATATCATGTAAGCATTGTATGTTGTCGATTGGAAGCGGCAACCACTGCAGCCAAACTCTCACTTTCACATGCTTCGAGTTTCATCATCATCTAGTCACAGCTTTCTGAACTGCTCTTCCCGCGGCTCTTTTCTATCAAGTCTCGTCCGGCGAACTCCCCATCCGTAGAAACACCTCCTCCATAGTATTCCGACTCCTAACCATCAATCCGCCAGCACACCCCCAACTCCCACAACAATGGAAGACCCACCCGCCGAAATCCCTTCCATCATCCACCGCCTCACGCAATCGCCCCCCTCCCTCCAACGCCAAACGATTGAAACCTACTTCACGCCCGACGCATCCTTCACGCACCCGTTCTGCCGCACCGGCAGCTTCGACGGCAGCCGCTGGCTGATCTGGTGCATCTACCGCTGGTACAAGATCCTGAGCCCGCGCATCGACCTCGAGGTCGAGAGTGTCGGTAGTACACCCCGCCCTACCCTACCTACCCCACCTCACCCACGAACCCGCGCTAAACCCCCCTCCCTCAACCAACAGCCTACGACCGCCAGAACCTAATCCTCTACGTCACAGTCGCGCAAGTCTTCGCCATCTTCTTCGTGCCCTTCTACCGCGTGCGCGCCCGCCTCACCACCGTCCTCCACCTCGTCCGGCAGCCGCCCCGGGACCTGGAGCCCGCCGTCCCAACCATGACGTCGAAGTTCTATATCCGTAGCCAGAACGACCTCTACCAGGTGGACCAGTTCTTCCGCTTCCTGAGTCCGTTGGGCGTTGGGGGCTTGCTGCTGCTGGTGGTACAGCTGCTGGCGACGGGGGCGTGCGTGGTCGGGGCGATGCTGGGGGGGCCGATTGCGTGGCTGGAGGGGAAGGTGTTGGGGATGGGGCGGATTGGGGCAGCGATGCGGGGGGCCTCGGTTGGTTCGGTGGAGGAGAAGGTGCTGGGGGAGGGGCGGTAGTGGCGTGAGGGTTGGGTGGGTGTGAAGGGGTAGGGGGGCGGCTTGTTTTGGGGCTGCGGGCTTGATTATGGGAGGGGTGGGGGCCGTTGGGGGGAGGGGAGTATGGAGAGATATGGGGTGGAGCCGGGGGGATGGGTAGTGGGGAGGGTTCGCATGCAATCTGTGGACTTCTCCACTGGATTCTCTTTTGGACGTCATCGAGAGTCGAGAGGATTATAGAGGGAAGGATGTCTGTAAATCGCTGCAATCACGCAATTTCGGCTCTCATCAGTCGCGGCGTTGGACTGGGGCTCCGGTCTTTTAGGCTAGATCCTGGGATTATCCGACGGGCGCACTTCAGGATGGGCATTCGAGTCTTTGCAATCCTTATTCTTGGACCATTACTATGATATCGGACTCGCAGCACTTCCTTGACGTATGGATCGTGCAGCCTGTATTCGAGAGCCTGGTCGATGCGCTCATACTGGCCAGTCACCAGAAGGTTGGCTATGATGTTGTCAAGCTGGCTGGTTTTGATGAGCGGTCCAAATTCTCGCGGTTTGGTCACTGCCACGCCTATCCATCGCAAAGCATTTTCTTCAAGTATGATGGTCTGTGTTTTGGGGGAAATGAAAGCGCGACCGCTCAATATCCGTGGCGATATCAAGACCGCAATGATCTCCAATTTGCCCCGGAGAAGATTGGGGAAAGCGATGAGAACTTCGCTAATATTGAAAGAAGGCTGTGGACCTCGAAATACTCAAGAACGCAGTTGAGGATTTGGGCAAGAGGTACCCATTTCGGGCGCGCAGCAAACGGGATAGTGCCTGAGACTTTTATGGTAGACTGTACAAAGGGAATGAAAGCCATCCTGCATCAGTAGAGTGCTCCTGAGTATGGAAACAAGTTCTGAACACATATGGTTTGCTTCGAGTAAGCGGAAGGTCCTCAGACAATGATACGTAGGGAAGATGGACTGTTTCCACGCTGCTTCCTCCAGAAGTGGACCTGATACATGTATTTATTCAGCAGATCTCCGGACACATGCAGACGGTCAGCTTCGAGATTCGAAAGATGGTTGCTCTGGCTTCTGTTTGATCGCCTTATCCATCTACCCAAGGACTCTGATGGAGATGTTTTCAGTCATCTAAAGTCTCCAGTATCTCCCGTAATCTGCAAGCCGCCTGCCGTGGCCAACTTAGTGCGTGTTTCAACCAGCGTAGCACAGGTCGAAATTCAAGAATTATTATGAGGCTCCCGAGTCAGAAATATTTGGTATCTGTACTTAAGGGAATAATAATGAGAGGAGAGCGATGTCTGGATGCAGATGGTCCCAGGACGGGACATGCTCTGCAAGCGAGATCAACCCCTGAATCTAAAAAGCCCCTTTCCCCGGGCAGCGCATTCATGATAACATTTCTAAACTTCAGATTCCAACCACAAGCACACACATCTTTTCTATGCGCAACCACTACCTTCTACTCGGCATTTTACCCGCAGTCCGTTTGGGATGGACCATGTGCGGTGCGGCCTCTCGTGTCAGTCAGTTGCTGTTGTTGCCATGCGTCCTGCATGCGTCCCACTCTCCGCAGAGGCACGTCCAAGCGTGAAGCTCAATTGAGTTTTGCTGTAGGTCATTGACTTGTCATTACAATTTTATGATGGATAAATATCATTTGCGCTTCATTCTGTGTTAGATTCATGTTGTCCCGCTCATTTTATCTCCGGATACATGCGCAATAATTCTCCTGGCCTCAGATTCTGGCGTCGTTTTCTGAAGATTCAATAGTAACGCGGATCCGGTGTCTTGATGTCTCTAGCAGGAGTGAATTGTCCACTTGATTGATCATCTGTTGCACTTCGGTTCTTAATTTGACATCTTTCCAAACCTCAGTCACTCATTCGGCTCACAACCGTCGCTCGTTACAAACTGCCCATCCAGTCCTACCTTGCTCAAGCTACAGAGAGGTCTGTTCTTGACAAGAAGCAAACATGTTGAGCGCTTCCCTCACTTTCCTTACTACCATTTTGCTCCCCTCTTTGGCCTCCACACATTCACTCAACCTTGTCGCGAGGCAAGATTGCCCCAATAACTACAGCAAGTGCAGTCCACCTGGTGCAACAGCGACAAACACGCCCAGTATTGGTGGCGGACTGTCCTCACTCTATGTCAACATCTTGAACTCAATAGGTGGCGTCAAGGTCAAAGCGAGGGGTGTGGAGGGTCTCCCGGAAGGGTTGCAACCTCGAGCATCGTCTAATTCGGTCTGTTGTAAGTTGCGCAAGATATACTGTACACATCAACGCGTCGCTAATGAAAGACTAGGTGTCTCAGGCACACTTTGTCTTCTGGTTCATGACCTGAACCTTCCGTTTTGCTATGTAAGCAACAGCGCCTCGGAGCTGACGCGCGACTTTGACTAACCATGCTCACAGGACAAATTCACGACGGACTTTTACTTGCCTGACGGCTCCTATGGTAGCATCACAACCGGCAATTACTCTTCTTCCGATGGTTCAGCGGCCAACCTTCTCTCTGGCAATTACACTCTAGCCAATGGCACATCCGGCAATGTGTATGGTGGTAACGAAGCAGCCAAACCGAACACGTCGACTCTCTCTATGCCCACCCCATACACAAGTGCTGGTGTTGGTAGTGCTATTCCTGCGAGCGCTTTGGGCGGAGAAGTTACGTATACGACTACGATCCCGGGTACCACGGTGGAGCCGACCACTGTTGCCCCTCAAACTGCCACCGCCAGTGTCGTCAGTGGCAGTACGGTTGCACTAGCGTCTACGAAACCGGCGACTACTATCCCGGGTACTACCGTTGCGCCAACGGTGCTGACAATCACGAAATCGATTTCGGCAACCGGAACAACCTCAGCAACAGCTTCCACCCAGCAGAATGCTGGTAGTCGTGTCACTCCGAGGGCTACACTTTTGGCAGCTGTCACAGGCTTTGGATGCATCATGTTTACGCTTATGGGGAATTCGTGAGATGGGACCAAGAGACGAGCTGCTTCATTGGAAAGACTACACTTGTGTTTTCATCTATGTTGGCAACTCCTGTGTCTTCATTTAAGTTGCGTTCTATACCCTGGAAGCTATGCAATATTTAGATTCTAGCGCGCGGTGTAATTTGGGACTGGTGTCTGAATTGAACTGAAGCATAAAAACACACCTGTCCTGATTGAGCTGATTGATCCATGATGTTGAGTTACTACTTGTAGGAATGGATCTTGCGCCGTAAGCTAAGATACGGCGGAACATTCCGCGCATGTGCGATGACGCCATTGTTGACCCAGCCAAAAAATCTCACAAAAAAGCCCACAGTGTGAATCGTAAGCTCTCATCAATCCAAAAAACATCTTCAATCCTTCGCAATGGCATCCATGATACCATCGACCACCCCAAGCCTCTTCTCGTCGGCCTTCACACCCGTCCTCCGTCGGCAGCGCTTTCTCTTGCGCCCGACAACACCTCTCTTCCGCCGCTGCCTCGCAACACCGGCGGGCGAGCAACCACGACTGCGATTAGGCAGCACGGCGCCCAACTTCCAGGCCAAGACGACGCAAGGCGATATCGACTTCCACCAATGGCTCGGCGACAAATGGGCCATTCTCTTCTCCCATCCGGTGAGGGCCCCCCCAGCAAGACTGATCCTGCCTTTGCGGTACAGGCTGACATATCCCTGGTTTCGCGCAGGCTGATTTCACCCCTATTTGTAAGATCATTGTTCTCTGGTGTAGTCGAATGCATGCTTACTAGTCTTCGATACAGGCACGACAGAACTAGGTGCGTTTGCGAAGCTGAACGGGGAGTTCGACAAAAGAGGGGTGAAACTGATTGGATTGGTATGTCCAACATCTACCTCTCTCACACCTACACCGAGTCTCCGAAAGGGTCGCCGGTAGTTTCGAGAACGCAGGGCTGATAGCCCCCGCTTTCACAGAGCGCCAACGACCTCTCCTCTCACGACCGCTGGATCCGCGACATCAACGAAGTCAGCAACACGGAGCTGCAATTCCCCATCATCGCCGACGCCGACCGGCACGTGGCGTGGCTGTACGACATGGTGGACGCGCAGGACCTGTCGAACATCGACCAGAAGGGCATTGCGTTCACCATCCGCTCCGTTTTCGTCATCGATCCGAATAAGAAGATCAGATTGACGATGATGTATCCGGCTAGTACGGGCCGCAACACGAGGGAGGTCTTGCGGGTCGTGGATAGTCTGCAGACGGGCGATAGGGAGGGCGTCACTACGCCGATTGATTGGGTGTAAGTTGGCTTGGGCGGACTGTTAGGTGACTTTGGGGGCGTGGGCTGATGTGGTTCGTCTAGACCGGGCGATGATGTCGTTGTGCCGCCTACCGTTTCCACCGAGGATGCGAAGAAGAAGTTTGGACAGGTGAGGGAAGTCAAACCGTAAGTGTTCTGTCTGATGTATCCAGTTTAATGGAGCTCAGGAGTGCTGATGGGCATCAACATCCAGATATCTCCGCTTCACAAACATCGGGAAATAGATCTATCCTCTTCCTTTGCATAACATCCAAGGCGCTGGCGTTAGGTATCGAGAAGGATTGTATGTACGAGTTATAGACTGATTCATGCCCAACACGCTTGGTTGCGAACTACCCACTCGAACTCGACTTACACAAGGGCCCCTCAATCGACTTCCCGTCTATCCCGCTGCTATATGCATCTGAGATTCTCGATCTTTCAGCCAAGTACTGACCATGGACGCGAATCCGTCAAGCACCACGCCCTGGCCGACGTGGCCTCGCCCAAGTCTTGTGCACGTCGAGTGCTGGTCCCAGCATTGTACAACACAAAGAACATCTTTCATCCATCACACAATTCGTCGGGCATCAACAGTGCTCTCCTTTCTTCTCATAGGATTTTCAACCCAACCTATCGGGATGTACTCGTCACAGCGTACGGTTCGAGTACCCTACTGCCGCTGATGCAGACAGCCCTACTTCCTTTCCGTCACTACCACCCTCGTTTGTTCCTGTGCTCTCATATCCATCACTCCCACGATATGATTATTTCCCATCATCACAGATATCCATGTCGGTGTCACTGTCACTGACGTGGCGGTTGGAGATTTCCGTTTTGGCTAGCAAACATGAACACGCACTGCAAACATGCAACGAATACAAACATCTGAGATCAACTTCGAGATCGGAATGGTATATATCTCGCCTTCATCTTCCCCCATCTCCCTCCCCTCCTCCATCGTCCATCTCATCACACACCCAGACGCCTCCCCATCATCACAAAAGACCAACAAGCCACAAATCCCAACAAAATGCCATCCGCGAACCACTCCCACTCCCACTCCCACCCCCACTCGCACTCCCGCACCGACGCCCAAGCCAGCGCCCACAAACCCCACGCCTCGAAGAAACCCACCTCGACCACTAAGCCCGTCCCGGCGCAAGAAACCAAATCCAAATCCCACCCCCCTCCGCCCTCGCCACTACCTCCACAAACGACCTCCAAGTCCCAGCACGACAACAATATCACCGACATCGTCCCGCCGTCGTCGTCCCCAACCTCTGTGGCCCTGACCCTGCCGCCGCCAACGACCGAAGCGACCCTCTGCGCCTCGATCCGTCTGCAGTCGCGCCTCGCCGACCTGCTGGAGACGGCGAGGCTGTTTGTCGAGTTTGATGAAGGGACGAAGGGTACGGTTTAGTTTTTACTTGTTTTGTCTTCTTCCTTTTTCTCCGTTCTCATACCCTTTTCCTTTCTCATACCCCCATCTCCCCCATCGCTCCTTGCTTCCTTCCTCGTCCCACGCCCCCGATTGCTGACGGAAGCCGACAAATCCAGACTCCGAAGCCTACTACGACCTAACATACTTCTACCACCGCGAGCTAAAGCACAGCGTCGTCTCGGTCCTGCGCGCGCAGCACCAGCTAGCCGACCGCGTCGCCGAAGGGATCGAGTCAGCCGCCGGCGGCGACGGCGAAGACGTGGCCGACGAGTCGATCGGATCGGAAGGGGCGCGGGGGTCGGAAGGGGCGCGGAAATCGAGGGAGGCGAAACTGCTGGGCTTGGTGCCGAAGGCGGCGCGGGAGGCGTGTTTGGCGGTGGAGAGGGAGATTGGGGAGGTGCGGGAGAGGCGGAAGGGGAGCGGGTGGAAGGAGTTGGGGCGGGAGGGGCGCAGGGCGGCGTGGAGGGCGCATTGTGAGCGGTTGGTAAGCGCCGTGGAGGGGAGTAGGGGGGCGAGGGAGAGGGAGGTGGAGGGGTTGAGGGGGGAGTTGAGGGGGGAGGTGAGGAGGTTGGTGAGGGGGGAGTGAGGGGGCCGGGTTTGTCTGTTGTGAGCGGTAGAGCTAGAGCGACGAGTGAAGGGTGCCGTTATATGTGAGTTGTTTTGACGTGGTGGTGAGGTGTATCTCTGAGGAAGGCAAAATCGTAGTGCGGTATTCGGTGTCTATAAACTGCGCAAACTGCCCGAGGCATCTCGGTTCAAGCCAGACAGCCCACGCCATGAGTTCCATCCGGATGTGCCACAAGGACAGTCCCGCATTCGTCCAGCGATCCCAACAACTCCCCGACACTCCAGCGGGCAATGGGATTACCGGCATTGTTCAACACACGCCCGACCACCGACCGGTAGCGCGTTCTGGGAAACATGTTCCACTCGACATACGCCGTCACCACGTCGCGGATCGCAGTCAGAATCTTCAACATATCTTCACGTGGGATTCTCTGACTGTTCAGGGCGCGGAGGCTGAAAACTACATGGCCTTCCCAGGCGAGGACAGGACCTAGAGGGTTACTGACGACGTTATTGTATGATTGGGTGTGAGGTTCCATCAGAATCATGTCCAGAGCATATACGATGAGCGTGCGGAGGACGATGCCGTTGACGTCGTGTGTGCCTGATCCATACTCCAAAGTGAGCGTAGTGTCAGCGATGAGGTACAAGATACGTTTTTGCAACTTCGACGGTGTGTCAAGATTGTGTCTGAGATTATTGGTGAAAGGACCCCCGGCGATGATACTCCGTGATCCTTGGCTGTGGACGTTCACGAATGTTGGAATGACGACGAAGTCCACGATACTCTTGCCTTCGGGGTCCACCACGACACCGACGAAAGAATTGGCGTTACTGGTGCCTCCTGGACTCGCTTTCAATAAGACGGAAGCGACGCTAGAGACATCCTGCCAATTAAACGGCTGTCTGTCAGTCCTGGCTTCGTATGAGTTCATGATGACGCTCAAACTGTTGGCCGATGATACAAAAGAAGTCTGCATCTCAGACGGAGAGTGCTTCGCGCCGTCGTTGATGGCAGCTTGCAAGGCGGCCCGCTGATCATTGGCCGGTACGGGGATTGACATGAGAACGTCATTTGAAGCGGACCGGATGGCATTGGTCGAATATCGAATGTGGTATTGGCCCCCAATGCCCGGCCGTTGCAAGACCCGGGACGGAAGGGCAACGGTGACGAAGTCATTGACGTTGACCGCGCTCTGTATGTTTCCTGGTGCTGGTAAGAGGCTAAATGGTGCCGAATCCGGACCAGCTGGCAAAGGATTCGCCTTCGCCGTCAGGACGAGCAAGAAGACAGTGGTAAGAAAGATAAGAAGACGACCGCGAGACCCCATATCGACGATTGGATTTAGCATGAGCCTGAAAAAAGCTTATCAAAAAGGATGATTTGTGAAAAAGGTGGTCGCCACCGACAACATCAAGGTTATACATCTCGAACAACGAAGTGGTCTTCTGACACCACCGTGGATGCAACCGATGGCCGTGATCAGTATGGAGTTCTCTCATCTTCGACACTACCAAGTCCTCAAAGCACAGGTTCGCATAATGGTCATGGAGTTGATGGGGCTGCGCATGGGTTTGGAAGTGAGGCTTTCGAAACACAAGTGAGATCTGAGATGACAGCACTTAGGGCTGTGCAGACTTCTTCCCAACCGAGTCGACCCCCTCCCCAGATGCTGTTTCTCTCCGTTTCAATAATTAGACTGCTGTGGTCTAAGAGCTGTGAGGCAAGGAAGATGGTGATTCAGCTGCACATATCCAGTGCATAGAGGATGGAATTGCACCATCCATCTGAGGCACAGGAGCTGCGTTTGTAGAGTGTAAGTGTAAGAGGATAGCTCTGGGTCCCGCATCAGCCCGCTGTGGGGTCCAAGCCGAAGAAGCTTAGGTTAGGAGTGAGTACCCGGTGATACCCGGTATGAGTCCATAAGATACCTCCGACCACACATGTCGGATGGTCTCACTAAAACCTCGGATGATCTTGACAGAGATTATTGAAAGACCATTCGACCTTCTGAAACACCTCAAGATCAACTGAGGTCCAAATTCTTTGAATATATTACTAATCTATCCTGAATTAATTAACCCTAACTCTAATGTATCTGAAATGCATGCTTAATATATTTCATATTGCTAACCCAAACTCCCTAATCCTAATCATCTAACCCTAAACACTAATCCCTAACCACTAACCAGTTACAAATAGATTCTTAATAGATTTGTAATGAATTACTAATGAATTACACAATCTCAAGTTCAGTATCTCACTTGTTAGCTCCGCAAAAAACCTTAAAGTTCAGAATTAGTGTAGGACCATCCGAGGTTTTAGTGAGACCATCCGACCTGTGTCCCGGATACCTTAACACCAGAGGATCTGCATCTCCCAGCAATCAGTGTTGGGGTTAGAAATAGGTAAGGTAAGGTAAGGTAGGGAATATATTGGGAAGCTGGGACGGCTGTAGCCGTAAGGCTGACTTAGGTACGGTAAGCCCCCAGAATACCTAACGTTACAGTAAGGTGGTGATCAGATAACGCTAACCGCTACATCCTGATTGGGTAGCGTAAGCCCATGTTTCAGCTGCCCCCTGTGCCAGGAATAGAACCTGGAATGATAAAGATGATAGGCTATGCTATGCTAGGCTAGGCGGATGGCTGATGCTAGGCTACCTTAGGCGGATGGCTGAGCTGCTGCCTGAGCGACTTTAGGTAAGGTACTAAGGTAACGTCACCCTTAAGTTAAGGTGTTATTATTACTATTATTAATTAATTACTGCGGCGTAGCATGACTGTGTTGGTTCTGACCACGTCCAAAGTAGCGTTACTCCCTCCCTCTAAAGCCCTCTTCTTCTTCCTCTCCATCTTCCTTCCCCTCTCCTCTATTGCAACACCGTTTTTTTCCTTTCATCAAACTTCTGGTTAACAATCAACTCATTTGAACAGTCTGCTACATAGATCATCATGTCAACCATCACCACCCACCTCGTCCGCCGTGGGCTGGAGGCAACACGAGACCGTTACCAGAGTGCTGGCAACGACGTGTACTCATTCCAGGTTCCAGCTTGGGGTCTCGCAGTACTAGGGATTAGCGGCTTTGTATACCTGATTCTTATGGCCGCCGTATGCTCCATCGCATCTTCCTTTGATATGTGAGATTATACTAACAAGACCACCAGATTGACTATACATACGGTTCGGTTGTAGCGACACTCGCCACCATCGAGAGTCCCAGCACGACAGCCTACATTAGGACCGAGGCACCATCTGATCGCGATGATCCGGATGCGCCTCTTATGACGAACGACGAGAAAGCTACACTCCAAGAATCGGAGCTTCTCGTCGTCAAGTCACAGCCTATAACTTCCCACCTCCGAACCACCATCCAATATCTGCGCGCACGTGCAGGGTTTTTCTCTCGCTTCCGCGGATGGGGAGTTGCCTTGGTTTATGCGATCCTCCACAGTCTACTCACAAATGCCCTAACCTCAATCTTGCCTGCCGTTGACTCGAGTATTCCGTATCTCTCGGCTGTCCTCAGCGCCGTGTTGTTGGCCCGCCTACAACTGACTTGGACTCACGTCGTTATCTCGGAACCATCCACCAAGAGTTGGTTCCGCCGCAGGCCAGACCTGAAAAGTTGGGTCAAGATCATTCCGGCAACCGCTCTGTGGGCTACCGCCGAGCAACTCACCGTCGCTTTACCAAGTGTCTTGCATGATATCTTCGGGCTTGCTCGATGGTCCCAGGACCCGAGTGCAATCGGCGATGCCGACGAAGCTACGCGGAAAATGATCGTCATGCAGTCCTTTGCTGTATTCGCTGTAGCTATCGGCACCGCAGTTCTGGTCCTCGTCCCGGCCACCGCCACCCTCAGGCGCGTTCAAGCCTCTCTTCTTCCAGACGAGGACGAGGCAATCGTACCTTTCGACCGCACATTTGACGGCAACGTCGTTCCCGAGATTGTTGGCGGCACTGGCAAGCTCGGTGTCGTGGACGCATGGAGGAGCTTCGAGTGGGCGGCAAGGGTCCGACTCCTCAAGGTTTATGTCAAGACATTCGCGATGGAGGTGGCGGTTACCGCTTTGTTTGTCGGGATCATGTTTGCCGAAGTACACCTCATCATGGGTGACGAGCTTCAGAAGTTGATGAAGGCGGCGCAGGCCAGTCAGAATGGAGAGGCTTTCTACGAGATCGAAGGCATCAACTAGCGCCTTCGGCCCAATTAGAACCAAGCTGAGACTCGATGTGGCGAATGGAGGGACGTGGAGTAGTTTAGTCAGTCTCTACCTGTTGGATTTTTGCTTCTCCCCTTTGTCAACCTGGTACCGGCGAGGGTTCAGACACCAGCGGGATAATTCTTTTGTTTAGGTGCAATGCTTTCTTTATCACACTCATTTACCCGCAACATGGCTTTTGCTAGAATTGTACCTGTAGCTCATTACGATCCCACGGTACTTCTCGACTAGACTTAACGTGCTACCATGCGGGGTTGAAGCATCTTAATCAGACCTCATGTTTTGACTAAATGCCTGTAAATCCTGTAATCCTTGAAGCTAGTGGCGCAGGCCCCAGTCCTATGCGAAACTACCTACGTACCTTACTCCCCGCCCGCTCGCTATGCCGGCGCCAGCGCGGAACCAAACTATTACCGTACCGGAGCGCCGTGAATGAAACACTTGACACCCTGCCCACGCCTTTCTAGAGCGACTACTATAAACCATCGAAGGTAGTTTTAACACTACATAGCACTCAGCATATCACCTCTTCCTCAAACGATCTCCGCCTTTCCCAAAATACGCCATAAACGCTCGAGTCCTGCCCCACTTGCCGCCCGCATCCCGCCAGAGATCTCCTCCGACGGCACGACTAAAGCGAGACCGAGACACCCGCCCATACCTTCCGAACCATGGCATCACCCACATCCGCCGCGGCGGGGCTGCTCGGCCGGCAATTCAAGCACATGCAAACGGACAAAGACATACCCGGCATCAGCTGCGGGCTGGTGGACAACAACGTCTTCGAATGGGAAGTGATGCTCATGATCTCCGACGATTGCAAATACTACGGAGGTAAGCATCTACCCAGCCTCGTCTTTTCCCCTTTGCATCTCAATCCTACATCCTCGTAGCTCCAACCAGGGCAAGGGAGGAGGAAGGCACAAGAAGGGAAGAGGAAAGAACGCTAGGGGCAAAGGCTGACACACCGTGGGCAATCAGGAGGCAATTTCCGAGCCCGCCTCACCTTCACGCCGGACTACCCACTCGCGCCCCCGAAGATGAAGTTCGAGAGTCCCATCTTCCACCCCAACAGTAACCGTCTCCCCACCTCCCCGCCCTTTCCTCCTCCCCCCCTCTTCCCCCGCTTTCTCCAACCCCCCCACCCCCGCTAACAACACTCGCACAGTCTACCAATCCGGCGAAGTCTGCATCTCGATCCTGCACCCGCCCGAAGACGACAAGTACGGGTACGAGTCGGCGGCGGAGCGCTGGTCGCCCGTGCAGACGCCCGAGACCATCCTCCTGAGCGTTATCAGCATGCTGTCGAGTCCGAACGACGAGAGTCCGGCGAACGTCGAGGCCGCGCGGCTGTGGAGGGAGGATGGGAGGGAGTTTAAGAAGAGGGTTAGGAGGTGTGTGAGGGAGAGTTTGGGGGAGGGGGTTTAGGTTGGTGGTGTTTGTGGGGTGGGGTGGGGATGGAGGAGGGGTAGGGGAGAGAGGGGTGTATTTAGGGGGGAGGGGCTGGGGAGATTGGATTGTGGTTGGGGCTGGCGTTGGAGGGAGCTTGGTGGGCGTTGGGGTTGTAATTTTGTGGGTTGTGTGGTGCGTTCTGGTGATGTTTGCGATTTATGAGGATGGGAGTGTTCTTGAGGTGTGTTGGCGAGTGGACTTGATGGTGAGATGTTGGACCATACAGCCACATGACTGGGCATCAAGACGGGCTGGGAGATACTCCGCAATTCTTGAAAATGAGGCGGCTACGAGTGCAGATATGGCATGCTTGAAGTTCAGAGATAGTTGCCGTACTATAGAACGGCCCGCCTCCTTTTCGAGCATTACTGAGTGAGGGAATGACTACAGAGTAACTACCTAGGTAGTAAGAAGTGAAGGTGTGTGGGAATGTTCCGGGAGACTTATGGAAACATGAATATGGGGAGGCGCAATGGAAATCTATCTCTACAGAGGTCTGCGTACTATCTTCGTAACTGCCTCCGTTTCCGTACTGAGGCTGATAAGGTAGTTGTCCGTAGTTAGGTACGGTCCCCCGCACTGTCCTGATTGGCCAATACTTGCTGTACCCTGACTTCAGCCCGCATCCCACGCTGCAGGCTGAGCAATGATAGCCACGGTTTCTGAGGCCAAGGCTGACTTCAGGCGGCTCAACGAAATGGCAATGTCTGCCACAATGTGTCTCCTGGACCTGTTGTTACCTTATCGTTGCTTTTAACGTGTCCTAGAGTCTCCGTTGCTCTGGGACGCAATCTACGTACGACTCAACAACTGAGAAAGAGTCAAGAAGCTCGTTATGGACCCACTGAGCATCTCCGCCAGTGTCGCCGCACTGTTGGCACTGACTGGGACAGTGGCGCAGTACCTCAAAGCTGTCAAGGGAACCTCCAAAGATGGCCAGAAAATCCTCCTCGAAGTCCGCAGCGTCAGCGGCCTTCTATACCAGCTGAAGGAGATCCTAGATAATGCAGAGGAGGAGGAGTTATCGTTCAGAACCATCAAGTCGCTTCGTGCGCCCGAAGGACCTCTGGAACAGTTCAAGGCCTCACTGGAGGTTCTGGCATTGAAACTGAAGCCCGTAGCTGGATGGAGGAAGGCTGGTAAAGCGTTGACCTGGCCCTTTCAAAAGGAAGAAATTAGCGATATTCTGGGCACGATCGAGCGGCAGAAGACACTCTTCGGTCTTGCTCTGGAGAATGACCACATGTAAGTCGCAAGTGCCTATGGGACATCTTTAGAGTGCTAAATTGTTGAAGAGCATTGTCCCAAGCCATCAAAGAGGACGTTAAAGAGGTACAGGCCGTAGTCACTAAGACTCAGGTTAGTGTTACGGACATTCAAGCTGGGGTTGCTGACCTGCGGGTGGCACGACAAGGTACGAATGGGATACTCCTTATAGCACACGTGGAAGTTTAGAAGCTTATCAATTATCCTGATAGAAATCGACAAAGAGAATATCCTTCGATGGCTAGCCACAACTGATCCGTCTGTTAACCATAATGCGGCTCGCGCTAAGCATCAACCGTTGACTGGAAATTGGCTTTTACAATCGGACGAATTCGAATCATGGTTGAATAAACCAAGCCAGATTTTATGGTTATACGGAATCCCAGGTTGCGGCAAATCAGTACTCCTCAGCACCGTCGTGCAACACGTCAAGGAGCTTTGCAGCAGTGTGTCGGATGTGGGACATGCATACTTCTATTTCACTTTTCGAGACGAATTGAAACAAACCACGGAAGGCTTTCTGCGTTCCATTATCGTCCAGCTTTCCAGTCAGCGGCCATCTTTGCCCGAAGAGGTTCGGGGCCTGTACAATGTACACGGGACGCAACAACAGGGACCTCCTCTGCCGAATCTTATTCGCGTCTTTTTCTCTCTGTTGCAGTCCTTTCGAAAGACGTACCTCATGATTGATGCGCTGGACGAGTGCTCTGAGCAAGATGCTATGCTCGACCTGATTACTCAGATGTCTAACGCCGACCAGCATTCAGGCAATATCAGTCTACTGATAACGAGTCGACGCGAGCGTACCATCGAGATTACCTTGCAAGATATAGTTACTGGGAGCATCTGTATTCAGAGCAAACTCATTGAGGCTGACATTAGGTTGCATGTCTGTAGTCGGCTTGCTAATGATCGAGACTTGAAACGGCATTCTAATTCCATCAAACAAGAAATCGAAGAAGCATTAGTGAATGGCGCTGGTGGAATGTATAGATCACTCTTGCTATACGCTCGAATCAAAAGCTAATTTTCTGTTGAAGGTTCCGCTGGGTCGATTGCCAACTGGAGTCGCTGAAGAGGACTTTGGGGAGTCCCGCAAGCATCAGGAGAGCCTTGAAAGCCCTCCCAAGGACATTGGACGAGACGTACGACCGTATACTAGGGTCTATTGAAGAGCAGTATCGTGAGGCGGCCCATACAGCGCTACAATGGTTGGCATTTTCAGTACGACCTTTACGACTCGAAGAGATTGTTGAAGTGGTTGCAGTGGTACTCGGTGGCAGCACGGGCTTTTTGGATGAACGACCTTCCAACCCGCAAGATGTATTGGGCATATGCTCTAGCCTTGTGACGATATCAAGTAATTCAAACGATGAATTATCAGACACTTCAAACGATGAATCATCACACACTCCAAACGATGAATTACCAGACACTTCAAACGATGGACTGTCAGACGCTTCAAACGATGGATTGTCAGATGCTTCAAACGATGACTTATCAGACACTTCAAACAAGCAGACATCTCAGATTTATCTTGCACACTACTCTGTCAAAGAATATCTCACATCCGACCGAATTCTCGCAGGGTCTGCCTCAGCCTTTGCGTGCTTCGAAACCTCCGCGAACAGGAACATAACGGAACTCTGTCTTACATACCTGTCTTCCTTTGAAAGACCTGACACTCTAACGTATGGAAGCCTTACAGCTTTCCCTCTTCTTAGTTATGCGTCTCGGTTCTGGTTCAAGCATGCTCAAACAGCGAACGAGGAGATGGGGCTTGATCCGGTGATCGTCAAATTCCTGAACGAGGCGAAGAGCCTAATTCTTCTGAATCGGTTGCTCGACCTCCACCCCTCCTATGAAGGGGAAGTTACTTTTTTCCGAATAACACCGTCCAAGGTTGGGTCACCCCTTTATTACGCCTCCTATTACGGCTTATCAAGAGTCGCTGCCATGCTAGCAGAGGGAGGTGCAGATGTCAATGCTCAGGGTGGAGAGTATGGCAATGCTTTACAGGCAGCAGCATACAACAGTGAGGATGTGTCCCTGATAAAGCTATTGCTGAAGGCAGGTGCAGACGTCAATGCTCAGGGTGGAGAGTATGGCAATGCTTTACAGGCAGCAGCATACAACAGTGAGGATGTGTCCCTGATAAAGCTATTGCTGAAGGCAGGTGCAGACGTCAATGCTCAGGGTGGATGTTATGAAAATGCTTTACAGGCGGCAATATGGAACCGTGAGAATGTGACAGTGATGAAGCTACTGCTGGAGGCAGGTGCAGATGTCAACGTTCAGTGTGGAGAGTATGGCAATGCTCTACAGCCTGCAGTATTACTGAATGATGTGTCCCTGATAAAGCTACTGCTGAAGGCAGGTGCAGATGTTAATGCTCAGGGTGGACGTTATGGAAATGCTTTACAGGCGGCAATATGGAACCGTGAGAATGTGACATTGATGAAGCTACTGCTGAAGGCAGGTGCAGATGTCAACATTCAGTGTGAAGAGTATGACAATGCTCTACAGCCTGCAGTATTACTGAATGATGTGTCCCTGATAAAGCTACTGCTGAAGGAGGGTGCAGATGTTAATGCTCAGGGTGGACATTATGGAAATGCTTTACAGGCGGCAGCATACAAATGTAAGAATGTGTCACTGATAAAGCTATTGCTGGAGGCAGGTGCAGATGTTAATGCTCAGGGTGGACGTTATGGAAATGCTTTACAGGCGGCAGCATACAAATGTAAGGATGTGTCACTGATAAAGCTATTGCTGGAGGCAGGTGCAGATGTCAATGCTCAGGGTGGAAAGTATGGAAATGCTTTACAGGCCTCAGCTCACCTAGAAAGCGAGGAGATTTTTGAACTACTACTAGAACACGGTGCAGTCGTTACTCAAGAAGGGGACTTTGACCGTCCTTGGGACGCAGCTCGCTTCGGGGCAGATATGGCATTACAGAGGTGGAATGAGTTAGGAAGATGGTTCGAGGTCATAGATAAATGTTAATATCCTACATCTTAAAGCGCTCCATCACTGCGATCGAATTATGCTTTCTTCCTATGTTACAAACATCCGTCTCCGCGCCCAAGGACACATGGCATGCAAGCATAGACGCATCTCCATGGCTCTTTCCACGACCAGCTTTCAACAAGGCTACCACTCTCATTCCTTCTGAACCTGAACCACGACATCCATGCCCCTCCCCCTCAAAAACTGGACCGTCCGCACCCTCACATCCTCCACGTCGGCCACCCTCGCCGCAACAACATGCATGACCCCCAACACCCTCGGCTCGCCTCCGTCAAGCGCAGCATCGTGCCCGTGTTCGTGACCGACGAGCTCATCGTGCGGCACGCCCGAATCCTCGACCCAGAAGCGCGGGCCGGAGTAAGCGACGACGCCGCGGAGGCCGCTGACGCCGGCGAGGGTGTCGCGCAGCGAGTACTCGACGTCGGCGGGCACGGTCAGGAGCAGGGTCTTGGCGCTGCTGATGACGAGCGGGACGGCGGAGGCGAAGATCATGATGGCGATGAAGAAGGAGGCGAGCGGGTCGAAGCCCGACCAGCCGTAGAAGTGCACCAGCAGCGTGGAGATGACGACGGCGACGGAGCCGAGGGTGTCGGCGAGGATGTGCAGGAAGATGCCGTGCATGTTGTCGCTGTTGTGGTGGTGGCCGTGGGAGTGGGATGGGGTGGGTTTGGATGGCGTTGGGGTTGGTAGGATTTCTGGTCCAGGGTGATAGTGTGCGTGTATCGAGTTTTCGTCATGGTTGTGTTGGTTGTGTTCTGAGTGGATATGCTCCTCGTGAGCATGAGCATGAGCGTGACCGTGTTCGTGACCATGGTTGTGGCCGCCATGCGTATGGCCGTGACCGTGATGCGCATGATCGAATGCCATAATACCAATGAGGTTGACGATCAATCCCATCGTGCTGACTATTAGCAACTCGCCTATGCGTTGTAGGTCCGTTCCCTCCGCCAGCCGTTCCATCGCCTCCGCAACGATCTCAATACTAATTAACCTGTGATTTGTTAGATCTAGGTACATGCCCGCAGAAGGTCTACACTTACATCAAGAAAATCCCATTCGCAAACCCGGCCAAGGTGTCCATCTTCCCGTAACCATAAGGAAACCGGATGCTAGGTGGCCATTTGCTCATGACTGCAGCACATAAACCGACCGCAAGTGCAAGGCAATCGAACGCCATGTGTATGCTGTCGCTAAGTAGACCTAGAGAATGCGTAGCTAGACCGTAGGAGAACTGAACTATCATGAACGCAAAATTTAGACTGGAGCATTGCGTCAGCAGAGTCAAAGTGTACCCAATGGAATCTATAAATACCTCATGAAATAGAATATCCTCCGTGAGTCCTTCTCTGCTAGGATACTGTGGAGAAGAGGCCACCGTTGAGACAGGTTCAGGAGGGCGGCGGTAAGTTTAGAGGGATTGCGTTCTCGGCGACTCGGGTGTTGATCGTGAACATGCTGGTGATGGTTGTGCTTGGTCGATCCAGGTAGGTTGTTCGAACTCCTGTCAATTTGTACACCGATGTATGATATCCCTACCAGCATGGCTTGAAAGGCGCACAGTGTCCACGAGCTTGAGAAAACATTGCATATGAAAAGTGAAAGGGCCGAACCAATCAAGTAGCTGAATTTGGGATTTCTGTTTAAAGCCGCAGGTTGCGCAAAAACCAGACTGCTTGCACCACCAGCAATAGCGAGCGCAAAGCACGCCCAATGAAGAGAACCCCCGGGGGTGATCCCGGATGGTGAAATCATCATGGTAGATAATGCGACGATGAAGCAAAGAACACCAGCTACAAGAGTCAGGTTTGTGTCTTGTAACGTCGAGATTAGAGATGAATGTTGCGCGAGTGATGACGGGGTAACAGTTGCACTGAGGGTATGCTCCCAGGGCGTTGCAGGCACAGCAGACGTTGACGATGCTGAGGTCGGCCTCGATGCATTGATGTCCGCGATTTTTGTAGCAGTTTGAGAGAAGGGTGGTGGAAGGGCGAAGAAGGATAGGGCAAGGGCGACATAGCCTAAAGCTACAGCGGTTGACCCTTCTCTCGAGGTGAAGCCAAGAACGTCGCAAATAAACCCCACAATTAAGGTCATGAGAGTCCATTTCCGAGCTGTAATCAACCTCTTCCACCCGTCAAGTCGAGTTAGGTCTTTCCTTGCAACACTTGGTGAGAAAAGTCCGCCTACGCCAGCAATGAGAATCGCCAGACCGCTTCGTTCACCACCAATCTGAAGCGACGCATAAATCGGGAGACCGACGCCCAACATTCTTGCAACAACTCGTTTGGTGTTCTGCGTACTCAGCATCTTCATAGGCTTTCTTTCTGTATCACCGGCAACTCCAAGCGTCCCTTTCCTTCGATCCAAGGAACTGTATGAGGCATGGATCCGGCCCACCAACCCAACTGCTAGCAGTGTTCCAGATGTAAGAGCAAAAGCATGTGATAGACCTGTCTGTGAAGTTGGAATGGCGAGGGTGGGTGAGTCGGCATCGTTCAATACAGCATCCGAAAGCTGCGCAATCCCTGACTTCGTAGTTATGGAGATAGGCTGTGAGGGTGAATTCGGGTAGACGTATGAGACAAGGAGGTAAGGCAGCGGGATAAGCAGAGAGGAGATGAGCTCATTAGAAAGTAGCCATCTCCTATGACTGGTCAGCCTTGGTTCGCAAGAGCCCTGTGAAAGCCCATGGTAACCGCTAACAGCACTGACCTTGATGAAGCCCCAACAGTACTTGACGCTGCAGCGCCATGCTCTGTACCTTTGTTGACTTTGGGAAAGCCGTAACTATTGCCCCGTGGCCGTACCGTAGCAGACGCCTGGTTTATATGGTGCTCCATGGCCACACCACCATTGATATGTCCGTTAGCACCACTTCGTGCTGCTGAGACTTGGGCATTCAATTTGAAACGCTGATGGTTGCTCAGTTCTGGCTGCGCTTGGGTTCGAACAGGATTCGAATGAGAATGTAGATGCGTCTGAAAGTTGTTGGGCGATATCTCTTTCCGCGTAGGACTGGTGTCTCTCGCATCACATTGGCCGAGAAAGCGCTCCTGAGGTAGCCCCCGAGTTTGCGTCGGGGAGTGTCCATGGCCATGCGTAATTGTCCCGTTTAAGGGCAGCGCATAGGTCGTCATCGCTCCTGACCGGTAAGCAGTCAATGTTTGTTCCGTGGGCGCAACACTGTCCGCCGGTTCTTGCAATCAACGATTGCAAATCCCTCGAGGAGTTACAGCCATAACATTCCAGAATGACTTCCGCCAGCAAACAAAGTATTGTCAGAGGCTTCGGCGCGTTGCATATAATGGGTTTGTATCAGCAGGAAGGGTCCTCTACTCGAGTCCGCTCAATTGTCACAAGCAAGTGTCAGTGGTTCAGGGGGCGCTTCGCGTAGCTGATTGACTACAGCTATTCCTAGAATGTTGGCTTCAAGGGGTGCGTAGCAAGAATTTGTAGAAAATAAACAGTAAAATCTGTCTAAATTCTCTTCTCTCTAATCATCATTTACAAAATCAATCTCACTGCCTTCCTCAACATCATCATCATCATCATCACTATGACAAAACAAAAGACTCTTGCAAAAACTTCTTCTGTAAAGAAGAAATCTTCTGTAACACAAAAATCAGTGCTTATATCAGTATTTACATCAGTCTGTTCACTGAATCTTGACAATGATCTCATTGAGATTTTCAATCTTAATATTGCTGTCAATAAAGATTCAATGTCATTCATACAATATACTATGTTTTACACAGTATATCTGAACAAGAAATTGATGAATGAGAACTTGAATGTCTTTGAATTAAATAAAAGAAAAAAAAGCTTTATGTGAAGAATCTAAAATCTTAAGTAGTCAACAGCAGTCAAGAAATACTGTAATGAGAAAGAATACTTTTATTATAGACATTAAACAAGAATTAAGATCAACTGTCTAGTTATAAAGAAGAATGCTGTGATCACTGTAATTTTTAGAGATACAAATAACTGATAGAAAGTGAAGAATCTTGTTAAATTGTGAAACAATAATAAGAGAAAAGAAATAACAGTCATTATAAGAGCTGACTGAGATAGAAAGACAGTAAAGAATATCATTACAGTAAATGAGAAGTCAGTGAAAAAAGAAGTTATAAAGAAGAAAAATAAATTTAAATATTAAATATGAATTTATCTTCTTTCTTCATTGATTTCTAGTGTCTTTGCTAACAAATATCAGAGAACAGCTACTGTAATATATAAGAAGAATGCAGATCAATGTGTAAAGACTTTAAAGAATATTGATTATACACTAAATGTTATTGTTATTCATTATTAATGTAATAACAAGATATATCTCAACTATAATCACTACTGTCTTTTCTGCAACAGCATTCATAAGATTCTTGACTCTGCAGCTATTTAAATGTGAGCAAAGACTGTTAATAAAAGTGAAATAACAATTTATGCATCACTTATCAGCATAAAGATCATGTTAGCTGATCAGTTAAAAAAGAAAATCTCATTATTAATTATACTGTCTTTTTTCTTTTTTATGTTGTCAATATTCACAACATCTTCATCATCTCATCTCATTCAAATTTACACTTTCTCATCAGCATCAGCATCAGCATCAGAAATCTTTATCTCTGCAGTTTTTTTCAGTGATGTTAAGATTATATTAAAACTATTAACTTCATTAATTACAGCATTACAGTGTTCTTCTTTTTCTTTATAGTCTTTACAGTCTTCATAGTCTTTACATTACATTTTATATATCTTAATTTAATACTCTTTTTCTTCATCTTCTTCTTAACTGCTTTCTCTGCAGTTCATATCTTCACTGTCTTTTTCATCATCTTTATTATCTTCATTATCTTCATCATCTTTACTGCAGACTTTACAGTGTTACGGCCATACCCAGTAAAGGTTATGTAGTAACTAGATATACGCGGGTACAGCGTATTCACGGGTATAAGGTCGCCCGGCTCGATATGCTCGCGGCGACCTCAGCGAGGCAATAGACCTCTGGGAGATCTATCAGCTCGCCATGCTCGCGGCGACCCCGGCGAGCACGGCGATCTAGCAGTATATAGACAAGCCATCTCCCCTAAGGAGATGGGCGTGTTCAATGCAATCGTTACTTAGCATACTACTAGCTACCGGTTAACCCAACGTGCCTGGAACCCTCTTATATCACAAGCTCTAACCCCTAGCCCCTATATCAGAGGAATCTCCGATCGGGATGTAACACGTTGAACACCCTTACGATATAAGACATGTCAGCCAGCACGCAGAAAGCAGCCTCCACCAGCGCGGTCAACCTTCAGGGCCTTGAAAGCCTACAGGAGATGAGCAACA
>JAABUY010001730.1_pt1 | contig 28190 bp, 30 predicted proteins | sample 5560271 | NCBI WGS metagenome assembly JAABUY01 (sample SAMN10711886, study PRJNA513374) | rock metagenome | isolation source: Antarctica rocks | place: Antarctica: Victoria Land, University Valley | reverse complement strand
GCGTCGGCGCGTGCCCCAGCGTCGACAGCCACGCAGACCACACCATCTGCGCCCGCGCACGAGCACTTCAGATATCACCCTCAGTGGCCAGTGACGACAAAACCAGAGCGTTGCATACAGTACGCAAACAACAGACCTGGAGCCTGCAGCAGAGCAATCCAAGCACAGCATGTATCGCAGGCACGTGCGCGGGCGGCAGCACGCTGAGCGCACCGTCACGACGTGCGTCGCGCCGGTGCGGTGCTCCTTGGGCACAAACGTGCGCAGGATGTGGTGGGTCACCGGCCACAAGAGGTAGTTGGAGAAGAGCAGCGAAACCACCTTGTCCTGCGCAGCAAAGCGTGCCCACACTTTAGCAGCTGCGCCGCAGGAGGGTCACTTGTGCCAGCAAGCAGCTTGTTGTGTGCTGGCATGCTCGCAGCAGTACCCTGCACCACACAGTGCTGGCGGTACCCTCGCACAGCACACCACCCAGACATTTAAGCACGCAACAGGAAGCGCACCTCGCACGAGTGCACCAGCGCGGCCGGGTCGCCCTCCGCGGCCTTCAGCGCCGCGACCGTCAGGCACGCCAGCAGCGGCGCCCAGCAGGCCTTGCCGTCCAGCACCGAGCTGACCTTGGAGCTGACCTTGCCGGCCATCATTGCGGCGCCGCTGTCCACGCGGATATGGCTGAACAAATAGCGCATGGGGCCATCAATAGCGAAGCCGAAAGCGCCGAGTTCCAAACTCCGCAGCGGGTTGAAACCGCTGCCAGTGATGCCCTGGCTTAGAATGTCGCCCACCTGCGCGGCCAGCAGGAAGCACCCATTACGCGGCCGGCAGGAAGCCAGCAAGAGGCACCCTAGCGGTGCCCACATGACCACACACTCTGCCTGCAACCACCCAAACCCGCCACGCGGACGCGGCTAGCTCGTTTGCTCGTCATCAGCTGTTCGGTTACGCAGCCATACAGCACACTGCCGGAAAAAAAAAGTGTCTAAAGGATGCGCACGCTGCAGCCCGTGGCGCTCGACATCGACTTCTTGAGGAGGGAGGTAGCGTCTTCAAGCTTGCGAGCGGCAGGCAGCGTGGCTGCGTGCGCTGATGCCAGGACCCTGCGCTGTCGCGGCCCGCGCGCTGGGGCGCACGACGGCGCGCCCAGAGAGACTATCATTGTAAGCAATGCTTTCTCAGTATGCGCCCAGAGGTATGGGTGCCGGCCAAGTGCTTAGCACCGCGTGTTGCCAGATTCTGAATAGCGCCCCACGTTTCTGGGCATGAAGATGAAGATGAACAGGAGGCGATCAGCCTGTGCAGGTCTTCGTTGGCTTTTACTGGCGCAACACAGTCACTCGGCATCGCTTTGAGCTCGCACGGCAGGCACAAAGCCAGGCGCTTGCGGTGTCAAAGTGCGTGGCCGCAGGCCAGCGGGGAACGCGTGCACGCACGTGACTGGCAGCATGGCGGATGTCATGACCAAGCGGACTGTGCTGGTGCCTGTGGACGACTCTGAGGTGAGCGTCAGGTTTTGCAGTGCAGGGCGGTCGCTCGATTGGTCACCCAGCAACGAGTGAGCAGCTCGCAGGACTCGGAGCGCGCCGTCGATTGGGCGCTCGCCAACCTCTATCACTCTGGTGCGTCTCTCGCCCAGGAAAGCGCCGTTGCCCGCTCACTGAACGCAGCGCGATGCACGCATGCAAGACGCGTGCGGGCGCGCGGCGCGCAGGCGACGAGCTCTACTTCCTCTACGTGGTCTCCGGCACGAGCTTCAACGTCCTGGGCGGCGACGGTGCAGGTGTGCACCCGCAGACCGCCCTTCCCGCCAATTAGCGTCACTGCGTCCAGGCCGCTCAGCCACGCTGACCTGCTGAGTCCATCAGCGCCAGGAAATTGGCGACGCATGCTGGCGCCCAGCAATGCGCTGAGTGCCAGCGTGTGGCAGCGCAAGTCTTGCAACGCAGACTCCAGGTCCGCGGCTAGAGTGACGGCGGCGCCTGCTGCAGAGACGATCGTAGAGGAGGACACGAGCGCCGAGGACCGCGTCTTCCAGGAGGCCACCGCCACGGTGGAGCGCCGGTTCTCGCCCAAGGCCGCCGCGGCCTCTGCTGCGTACAAGGCGCCGCGCCCGCCCTGCGGGAAAGTTGTGTTGAAATCGTCGAGCTGTGGGGTACTGGAGCCCTCACGCTGCAGGAGCGAGTCCTGTGCCCCTCTGAGCGGGGATGTAAGACTCGCTTGGTAGGCAGACCGCCGTGCGTGCTTCTAAAGGTCTTCTGAGGGCGGCGGCGAGGCTGCAACGCGCGCCATGTGCGTTAATTATGTTGTTGGCAAGGCCGGGGCGCTGATGCAGTGCGGAGCGTGCTGAGGGCGTCACAAAGACCACATCATGCAACTAGCGAGCTGCTGGGACCGCTGGCGGGCCAGCGTGCGCGTTCCGTCCTGGGCGTGCCTGTGACTGGCTGCGCCCGGGGCGTGAGCGGGGGCTGACAGGGGGACGCGGCGGCGCTGCAGCACTTCTGCCAGCGCGCTGCTGGCCCGCCGGCGCGTGACCGCGGGCGTGCCGCGCAGATTGAGATCGCCAGAGGCCTGACAGACAACGAGTCCATCGGCGACATCATCTGCAAGCGCGCCGACTCGCTCAACGCGCTCGCCGTGGTGCGGGCCCGCTCTGGCACCGTTTGTGTTTCAGAAATGCATGCTGTCTTGCACTGCTCCTTGCAGTGCTGTGCTCCCGATCCGATGCAGGCCAGCGTCGCACAGCACGGCGCGCTCACAGGCCCCCCGCGGGCGTGCAGGTGCTGGTGAAGCACCAGCGCAGCGCGCTCAAGGAGTTCTTCGTCGGCTCGGTCACCAACACCGTCGCGCACCAGTGCAAGCAGCCTGTGGTGGTCCTGCACTGACCGCCGGCGCGCCATGACGAGCATGCCTCCGTCAGCCACCGGGACAGGCATGCATGCGTGTGTAAAGTGCATAGGTTTGAGGAACCCGAGCTCCCTGCTGCTGACACCATGCGGATCCGAGCAGGGCGCTGTCAGATCCCTCAAGCAGCGCTTGCTGCTTCATACCAGGTGCAGCGTGCTCCGCAAGTGCCGCTCACAGCAGGTTCTGAGCGACGCGGGCGCCGGCCGTCTCGCCGAGGGCAGCCTATGACATAATGGAGGAGCATCCCGGTCCCCTTGGTCACCAGCCTCTAGCAACGGCGTCTGGCAGCCCGCCCCACACACTGGTGGCTCCCCCTACCGACCAAATACTCTTGCGGCCCGTTTCGTACCAAGAGCATCTGCCTCCGGGCATCAGTCAATTTACAGGCCGCGCAGCAGCGGGCCCTCAGCAGCGGGCCCTCGAGGGTGGACACCCGACCTACGCAGCACGGCCGAGACTGTATGGCGTGGGCTGGGGGTGCAGACATGTATGCAAATTTAGAGCTCAATGTTGGGGCTCAGTGCGCAGCCAGGGAGAGGCTCCCGGCCGTTCTCAGACGCCGTGTATGAAGCAAGAGCGCTGCGCCGCGCGCAGGAGGAGTGCGAGCAGGTGCTGGAGCGGGCGTATGCGATCTCGACCACGCCAGACAGGCGCCTGCTGGACCTGCTGCGCCAGGCGACGGGCCTGGACGTGGACCGTATTGGCGCATGGTATGACCACCGCCGGCGCAGCGGCCGCCCCGGGGCCGCGGCCGCTCTGCAGCCGCCCAATGCGAGCGGTGCGCCCCAGGAGCGCGTGCGCCTCAGCGGTGCCTGGCGCCCTTTGCGAATGTCGCCCGAGTTGCCTGTCGCAGACACACAGGCGCCCTGACGGCGCCCAGGCCGCGCGCTGGCATAATTTTGGGCTCTGCCTCTGTGCAGTGCGCCCCGGCTGGGGCGCGCCGGGCCACCTGTTCGCCCCCGAAGCCGCATTCCAGAGCGTGCCGGACGTGCCGGACATGCCCGGCCTGCTGCCGCACGAGGGCCTGGAGCACGCGGCCGGCTACGGCGGCCAGCGGTCCCCGCCGGGGCTGCCGGCCGGCGGCGGGCCCGCCGAGGGTGAGCCGCCCGCCAAGCGGCTGCGCTGGGAGCAGCCCGCCGGCGCGCCCGGCCTGCACGTGCAGCACGCCATGCTGCCGTTCTGGCCTGACAGCAGCCTCGGCGGCGACGTGGGCGCCGCCGGGCTCGGGCCCGACCCGGGCGGCGCCGGCGGCGCCGGCGGCGCCGGCGCAGCGCCGCCGCCACCGCCATCGGGCGCGCCCGCCGGCCTCAACATGCTGGCCTGGCAGGGCCTGCGCAGTGGGGCGGGTGGGGGGGCTGACCTAGGGTTAGGGTTCCAGCCGCCGCCCGGCGCCGTCGCGCCGTGGGGCCTGCAGCCGGCGCTCACCTTTGGCAGCCACGGCTCGGAGGCGTCGGCGGCCACCGGCAGCAACGCCAACCCCAACCCCACCCAGCTCTCCATCGCCGGCCGCGACGCCTCTGCGTCCGGCTCCGGGAGCCTGACCAGCCGCTGCGGCAGCGGCCCGCTGCTGGGCATGCGCCCGCCCACGCCCTGGACGGCCCCGGAAGGGCTCATGCGCGCGGGCAGCCTGGGTGGCCGCAGCGGCAGCGCGGGCCGCAGCGGCAGCCTGGGCGGGCGCAGCGGGAGCGGGCCGGGGCTGAACCCCGCGCTGCCGCGCGCGGCCAGCCTGGGCGCATCCGGCGGCCGCTCTGGCAATCTCGCCGGCGGCGGGGGCAGCCGCTCGGCCAGCCTGGTGCGCCCCGCCGCAGCGTGCTGTGGCGGGATCCTGCTGTGTGGGCGCCCCATGCAGCACCAAACTGGAGGGCGCGCTCGATTGTGCTGAGCCCACGCAGGGCCCTCGCATCAGCCAGGCTCAGCCTCTGTGCTTATGCGCAAGATGTAAAGCTCTGAAAGTGCAATTGCCTGACCTCTTGGTTGTGGGCTATTTGTACCGTCGCCACCGCGAGGCTGCAGGCGAGGCGATCAGCACTCGCTGGTCGCGCGCTCGGCAGGCGCGCGGCGACATGCTGACAATGCCGCACCCTGCTGCCCTGGCCCAGGGCGGGCTGGGCCGCGGCGCGACCGCCAGCGCGCCCTGGGATGTCCCACGCACGCTCCTCTGGCAGCCCCCCGCCGCGGGCGGGCCCGGCCTGCCGGCAGCCGGCCCCGCGCCGAGTGCCGCGGCGGCGGCCGCCGCCGCCATGGCGAACGCCGCGGCCGCCGCGGCCGCCGCCGGCTCTGCGCCGTCGGCGGCCCCCGCACGCCGCGGCGGCGTAGCCGGCGCCGCCGCGGCGTCCGAGGGCGACGACAGCCCCGAGCGCCCAGAGGCGCCCGAGACCGATTCGGAGTCGTCGGGGCCAGAGGGCACCGCGGGGGGCTCCGCAGGCACCGCGACAGGCTCTGCGGAGGCTGCAGGCTCAGCTGAGGCGCCGCTGAGGGCTGCACCGGCCGCCGCGCGGTTCACCGAGGGCGACCTGGAGGCCGTGGCGGGCCTGGTGGGCCTGCAGACGATTGCGCGCACGGCGCCGCCGGAGCCGCCGCAGCGCCTGTTCCTGTTCGAGCAGCTGACGCGGCTGGACAGGCGCGCTGTCTTGAACAGCCGGCGCGACTGAGCCCCCCGCAGTATTTCTTCCGCGGCGTGCTCGTTCTGTGCCAGGACGATGCCGTGCATGCCTTGGACTGCACTTGCCCTGGAGCGTGCAGCTGTCACATGTTCGGGATGGCGTGACTCTCATGGGCATGCGACGACGTCCTGCTGCACGCCGCGCGCAGCCTCGCGACGCCTACGTCGCAGACGGCAAGCCGCCGCCGGCGCAGCCGGCACCAGCATTTCTGGCGCAACGCGGACAAGCTGCCGGTCGAGCACCGCGCGTTTGTGGAGAGCGGGGACGTCACGGCCGCGCTAGAGCGCGGCGCGCGCGTGCCCGCACAGGCGCGCCCCTGTCTGCATCTGTGGAAGGGCTTCCAGGTGTCACCACACCTCGTGCGCTCGGCCCATGCAAGCCTGCACGCTCGTGCAGAACATGCTGCAAGACCGCTTGCAGCCGTGCGAGGACCAGTTGATCCGGCGAGCAAGACACAGGGTGCGCTGTGAAGCGCAGGCGCACATCGAGCAAGGGCAGCGCTCGAACAAGTGGACAGTGTGCCTCACCAGCGCCGGCGTCATTGCGTACCTCAACAAGCGCATCAGCCCCCTTGGTGCGTGCCCTTCCGCTCGTGTGCCTCCGCACCCGCACCTCCCATGCTATGTGCATGGGTGGGAGCCTGCACGCCACCGTTCGAGAGGCTGTACACTTGATAGTGCCCCAAGCTCATGTGCGGGCTTTTTGGCAATGTCCGCGCGTGTGTGTCTGGCACCATGTCCTTGCTGGGAGCGTTGCAGTGCAAGGTGTTGCGGTGCAGCAAGACCTTGAGCCTACATGCATGTGGGCGCATCGCGCGCAGGCGTGCGGCTGTTCAGGGCGCTGCAGGCGCTGCTGCCGGGCGCGGCGCCATTCCCGGCCGCCGCGCCGCCGTCCTTGTCGGGCGCTGGGCAGGCGGCGGCAGCCGGCGGCCCGCCCGCAGCAGCGGACCCTGGGATGGCCGACCCGAGTGCAGGCCACCCAGGCGGTGATGCGCCCAGCGCGGGTGCCGCGGCCAGCGCGGGACCAGAGCCGGCCCCCGACCCTGTCCCTGGCAGCAGCCAGCGCCCGCCCAGGCGCACGGCACGGGGCCGCGCGTCTCGCGGGGCGCTGGAGGGCGCGATGTGACGGACGTGACTGGCGCGTCTCCACCTAGGGCTTCATGCCAGTCGTTCCTGAGCGTGTACATACTGCATTCAATCTGCCGCACGTGCATTGGCGCATGCTGCCACCGGGTCAGCTCGGTCGACTCTGCTCCTCTGCATATGGCACTTATTTGTTGTTATCTGCCTACTGCAACACCGAGGGCCGGAGTGTGCGCTAAGAGGGCTATTGCCAGCGTCCGGCTGAGGGCAGGGCCGCGCGCCATCGTCCTGACCCTCTGGACGAGGGTTAGGACGATCCGGTTTGACCTGGGCCTGTTTGACTCTGCCAGAAAGCGGGCGCAATGCGGGGTGGCGTGAAGGCAGGCCTGCTTGCTCCCGCAATGCAGGGTTGCGCTGCTGCTGTGTTTGGCCCTGCTTGCAACCCGCCAGGCAGGTTGTGCGCCTGTCGGCCGCGCCCGGTGGGTGCCGTCGCCCAGCTACGCCCCTCCCTCGGTCCTGGCTCGCGCAGCATGACGGTCAGTGTGCCCAAGAAGTGACGAGCAGCGAGCACTGATGGGCGGCGGCACCATCAGAGCGCGCCTGCCTGGCAGCTCAGGCAGGGCGCCAGGGTGCCGTCTTGTCCGTATAGACAGCGCGACAACATTCTTGCGCTTGGAAGAACTTGCCTTCTGCATGAACAGTGCGAGCCCTGGGGAGCGAACACTACTATGCATTTGTGTGCATGCGTGCCTGGGCCTGCATTAGACCTCGCCCAGCAGCATGCCCTGGCGTCTGGCCTACTTGAAGGGAGCTTCTTCACCTTCGCTCATCCGGACTTGCAAGTCATCAAAGTACTATTCAGGTTCCTGTACGAATGTGGGTTTGCTGGGTATGGGGACGAAATGGTGTGAAACCTTGACGCTGCGCTCGGGGAAGTCACCTTCACTTCGCCATGTTGTTGTGAGCGAGCTTGCTTTGTCACGAAGACGCGCATATAGACGCGAAGCGCACTTTGGTCCTTCTGGCATCGGGCAGGGAGAGTATAGGGCTTATCCCATGGCTGGCAGGCATTTCAGGGCCGAGAGACAATGCCAGCGTGCTAGAGTGAGCTGCAGTCAAACGTGAGGAGATGGCCACACACCTTGTAGGGTGCGGTATTGTATTAGCACATGGCTTGTGCCACAAGCATGCCATGTGTAGGCAGAGGAGCCATTGGCTTGGTGAAATGCGCATCAGCGGTGACTATTTGAGCATGCTGCCCATCCGGTCTCTCTGCTTGGCAGAATCATGTGAGCAGCTCTTAGTACAAGCAGTTGAGGCTGTTCTTTTTTCACAGCGCAGATGCGCGCCCTAACCTACCCTCTGCATACACTCCACACACCGGAATTTGGCAATACCGCAGCCCTACCCTATGACAACCTTCAATAGTGCTTGTAGCAAGAAAGGGCAGGCAGGCCACTCAGGGTGCCTCAGAGCCACAAGTGAAGACATGCATGCACATCGCTGGTTCAGACAACTTGTCACATCTTGAGCCTTCTTGGGTGCTTCAGAAAGGCTGCGCAGGCGCTGCCCCTGCCGTCGAACGCACCCGCCCGGCGCAACAGCAGGCAGTGTACAGACTTGTTCTGCTGGCTCAGACATGTAACCCGCACCATCTCACTGATCCAGCATGGTAACGTCAACACACCACAGCAGGCGCGTATGGCCGCTTGCCTGTACGACGGGTGTAACACAGCTGGTCAGGGCAAGTCCCACACAGCCACAGCAGCTGGGCAGGCCGCAAGCAGCGCGCGCGCAGGCGCGCAGCGTCCTCACCAGCTGCGCAGTCGCCACGGCCGCCGCGCTGCGCCAGGCCTGCTGGCGCGACGCCACACGCTCGCACGCGCAGAGCTGCCCTCGCTCGCAACGAACACCTTGCTGGCTTGCGAGCTGCCCCATACGCTGGACCGCGCTGAGCTGGAGCCCTAACGTGGCCCGCTTCCTTCACTTACAGGGCGGGCCTTGCTGGCATGGCTGCTGCGCAATAGTCCATCTCCTGGCACACCGCTACCGCTACGACGCAGCAGCGGCGGCAAAAGCCTCAGTGTTCTCCTTGGGCATGCTCGCAGCCATGCGCTTTGCCTGCGCGGTGCCACACTCGCGCATCAGACCATGCACAGGCACAGGCACAAGCAGCTGCCACGGCGCTGCAAATCAGCTGCTAATCACATATTGTTGCAAGCGTGCGCGCTACTGACGTGACACTTCAGTGGCAGACCCTGGCCGAAGCAGTCCGCAGAGACAACGTGCTTGTCACCTTCACACCTTGGACACGTCACCTGTGGCTGAGCAGAGGACCTGCATTTGCGCAGGGCCGGAGCGTGCTACGCAGAAAGCACCGGGGTCTTGACATACAACCCACAGCGGGCCATTCCAAGCTGTGCGGCGCGCCTTGATGTCGCGCACGGCGGCCTTGATGGCGTCCTCCGCCAGCATGCTGCAGTGCAGCTTGACCGGCGGCAGGCTCAGGTGCTTGGCGATGTCGCTGTTCTTGATGGTGAGCACCTGCGCGCGTCCGCAGTAACTCACACACACAGTCGTTTCAGAAACACTTGCAAACACAAGCTCTGTGTGCCGCACCCCAAATGCTGTTGCAAGCAGTCACAAGTGGAGATCAAGACACCCTGGGGCCCGCGCGCAGGTAGGCGCAAAGCGCCGCCGCAGCGAAACCTGCGCAGGCTGCCAACAAGGGGTGGCAGGCGCGCACGTCATCAATGGACCGGCCCTTGACCCACTCCGTGGCCACGCTGCTGGACGCAATGGCCGACCCGCAGCCAAACGTCTTGAAGCACGAGTCCACGATGTTGCCCTCGCCGTCCACCTGCGCGCCGCGCGCGCTCGCTCACGCCGCGGCCCCCAGCCTGCGGCCCAGCGCCCGCCACGCGCGATGCCGGCGCGCCTTAATCTGCAGTTTCATCACGTCGCCGCACGCTGGCGCGCCAACAAGGCCGGTGCCAACAGAGACGTCGGTCTTGTCGAAGGAGCCTACGTTGCGCGGGTGGTCGTAGTGGTCCACCACCTGCACGCAGAGGCAGCAGACGCGTCACAGCGCCGCAAGAAGGCTCCAGCAGGTCACGTCCGGCCGCGCCGCGCAGCCTGAGCGCGTCGGCGCAGCACGCGCGCCAGCAGGGCAGCGCACGTTCTTGTGGTACAGGCGCTGGCACGCCGCCGGCAGCGACGCGCGCAGCGTGTCGGCAGGCAGCGAAGTGCTGGCCAGGGCGCCGGCCGATCGTCTGCAGGCCTGCATCATCTTGAGAAGGTATGCGCGTCTTTCAGCGGCAGGGGAGCAACAAAGTGCGGGCGGAGACCAGCGTGATTGAGCAAGCACCTGACACCTAGGGTTGGGCTGAGCTGCCTGGCAGTGGTAGTTGGAGAGATCTCCGCGCATACGAGTCACTCTGTATCTCCGGGAAGACCAACACCCTCTGTACCTCCGTGGCTGTGGCTGACAAAATTTTGAGTGCCCGGCGGATGCTGCGCAGCCCACGCGCATAGAGCTCAAGCCCGAGGACAAGGAGGAGGTGCGCACGGCTGCATGGAGTTGCATAGGCTCAATGCAGTCACCTGATGGCTTACGATAGGCACTGCGTTGGTTGGCGCAGTTTGAGGCGATTAAAGCGGAGGCTGCAGAGGCCGCGCAGCAGGCGTCCGGCGGTCAGCAGCCGTTCTCGGAGGTGGTGAGCGAGGCGCGGCTTGCATAGCTGCCTTGCTGCCGCAAGACCGCCGAGTTGGGAGCGTGAAGCGCCTGCGCGCGCAGGGCAAGCAGACTCTGACAACCGCAGAGCGGCTCGGGCTGAAGCGGTAGCGTGCGCCATGGAGGTGCGACCGTTGACTTCCTGCCCATGTAGCCCGCTATTCCCCGGCTGCACCCCTCAGCGGTGCCTGCCTGCAGGCGTCCCAATGCGGGTAGCGCCGCGCCTGTGCTGGGCCTATCAGGGGTGGCCCACAAGCACGCGTCAGCCCTGGTCCTCCATAATGCAGCAGAGCCGGGCGCTCTGCTGTGAGCCGGAACCGGCCCCTGAGCACGGCAGCTGCGCCACGCAACAAGGCCGCCCGCGCCCAAGCTGCTCCTGCAGTGCGACTCAGAGCGTGGAGGTGAGCTCTGGCACTCCACAAGCGAGGGCACTGTCCTCTGGAGTGAGCGCGTGGACTGCCAGGGGTTCGGTGCACGGCCACGGGGCCTGAGAGTGCTGCCGGGAGGCGTGTGTTTACTCGTTTGGATTCGTATTTGACAGCAGTCAAGAGGTGTGCCATGACGGACTCAGCTGTTTGTGGGCAGGCTTCAGGTGAGTGACGTATTACAAGGGGAAGGCAGGCATGGATGCTGGGCATGCTGCAGCTGTGCGGGCCTGCGTGCGGCGTCCCAGCTGTGGCCTGCGGGCAGGGCCCGCGCTCGCGAGCCCAGTCTTGGGGTGTGTGCTGTGTGCGACCATCCTATGGCGAGTCGCAGAGCCAGTGGTTTAGTAAGCTGAGCCTGAGCCTGAGCGCCGGCGCAGGTGGAGATCAAGCTGCGGCTGGCGAACCAGGCGGCGCACGCGCGCGCGGCGGAGGCGTTGCGCCCGGCCTTCCGCGAGACGCACCAGCAGGAGAACATATTTTTTGACGGCGCGGCGCGCGAGCTCAGCGCGCGGCGCTGCGTGATGCGCTGCCGCTTTTACAACGTCGACAAGCGCGCGCTGCTGACTGTCAAGGCGCGCGCGCCCGGCCGCGCGCGCCCGCGCGCCCGGCCTCAGGGCGGGCGGCGGGGTGCCGCATCCTGTTCTGCACGCGCGCAGTGTGGCAGTGTGGTGCCCGTTTGCCTGCGAACCGACCCGGCGACGCTGCTTCAGCTGCGGCAAAGGGGTCCTGCCCGTGTGTCGGCACATGCGCAGTGGGGCGGTGCAGCACGCACCGCTGCGCAGCGCTGCTGCTTCCATGAGGCGTACCACGCCTGCAACAGTGTTGTCGATGGCGGGCGGTCGCCGGGCGCCCTGCCAGCGGCGGCCACCGACGGGCGCGGCGCGCGCGGCAGGGCCGGCAGGAGCTGCGGGAGGGCATCGGGCGGGGTACCGAGGAGGAGGAGGACCTGGACCCGGTCGCGGCGCGGCGCTTCATCGCGGAGCCCGCCGCGCTGCTGCAGCTGGACTCGCCGCTCGTGCAGAAGGTCCGCAGGTGCGGCCGGCGGCGCGGGGAGCGTCGAGCTGCTTGGGGTGGCAGCTGGGGTGGGTGTGAAGGTGGGTTTGCCGTCCCAGGCGCAAAACAATGCTGTCGGGATGTGACACGACTGCCGTCAGCAGGCGCGTGGGCGACGGAGGGATTGCGGGCGCTGCGGCTGCGGCCGGCCTCGCCCCGGCGCCCGAGTGGCAGGCGGCGCAGGGAGTGGCGTTGCGCACGGAGGGCTGCGGGCGCTGCAGCTGCAGCCGTGCTGACTTCAGCGCTCAAGCGGCCAGTGGCGCAGGGACACGGGCGTCGCGGACCTGGTGTGCCTGGGCGGCTTCCGCAACGTGCGCAGCGACTTTGACTGGGAGGGCTTCAAGCTGGAGCTGGACGAGACGCGCTTCGACTGGGGCACCGTGTACGAGATCGAGGTGGAGACGGTGCGGGACTGACCTGGCGCTGCCGCACACCCTTGCCCCTCTCACTCACCAGCACTGTGCACGCATGCGCGCCCGGTCCAGGACTTTGCACACTTCCCCCCGTGCACATGGCTCCGCCAGTGTCTTTGCTGCTGGGTGACACCGCAGCATGCATGGTAAGTATATGCAACCCAAGTCCGCGCCTTGGTGCAGTCCTGAACAAAGCGCCGCTGCGAGGCCTGGGCAGAGAGGCTCCAGCCACGCTCGGACAGTGCTGCGTGTGAGAGCTTGTGGCGAGCTCCGTCAGCCACAGGCGCTTACTGTGTCTGCTCTGATGATGGCAGCCCGAGCCGGAGGTGCTGAAGCCGAAGCTGGAGGCCTTTCTGAAGCAGCACGGCGTGGAGTACCACTACAACACCACGACCAAGTTTGCCAACTTCATTAACAAGACCCTGATATGAGCTGTGTGCGGGTCGCTGCGCTGGCTCCGCCATGGTCATTGCTCGACAGGAGTGCATGTGAGAGATGTGAGAGAGGCATGTGTGGAAGCACTTGTTGCAGCTGGACACTCTCTCACACATAGTAAACACTCTCTCACATGTACCGCATACACGCTTGTTACAAAGACTGGTATAACACAGCGCGCCATGATGAAACATCCGGCATGTTCACAGTGCGGACAGCGCTTGGAGCAGGGGCGGCCTGCAAACACGGCACATCCAGGCACACCTACCACGCCTCCGTGCTGCGCAGCGACCGCCTCAGCGCCGGCCGACGTCCTCAACTGCGCTCCAGCTGCGGAAGACATGCAGGTGCGAGCAGATGGCGGTCATGGCGTCGCTCGCGCGGTCGTCCTTGCCGACCAGCAGGCCGTGCACCTGCCGCAGCGCGCACGCATCGGGCTCTGGCTGCGCTGCTGCCTGCGCACGCGGCCCGTGACCCCGCCCCCGCCAGCACCCATGCAGCCGTCCCCGGCAAATGCTCTTGTTCAGAAATTGCAGCTGTCCCCCCAACAGACGCCAAGCACATCGTCAGAGCCCTGAGCCGCTGAGACCGCTGGCATATCAGCGACATTGTCACGCACACAAGCATGTCAAGGGTACCATTGGGCTTAAGGCGGATTGCATGACATCGGGGTGGCACCTGCAAGCCTGACACCCACTGAGGGCGAGTGCATTTCAAGGACATCGGGGCGGCACCTGCAGGCCCAGGTCGGAGCGCGCGCGCGCCAGCCGGCCCAGCACGGCCTCGCTGGGCGGACTGATCTCGCCGTCGGTGACCATCAGGATGTCCGCCTGCCGCCCGCCCCGCCCGCTCGCGGCCAGCCACGAACCCTAAATCCATGAACATGCGCTTGCAGGGTGTGTTATCCTAACCCGCAATGGCGGCTTCTCAAGCATGGAGGCAGCAATCCTGTCGGAGGACCCGCTCGGGGGGGCGCACATTGGCCCACTCCTCGTGCTCCTCCAGCCGCTGCAGGGACAGCTCGAGCGGCCGGTCGGCGTCGGTGCCGCCGCCGAAGCTGCGCGCGCCAGCAGGCCCCATTCAGGCGCGCGCGCGCTCGCCAGGCGCGCCGACCCAGCCGCGCGCCATGCGGGCGCAGCCGCATATGCCGCGCGCCGCAGCGCCGCCCCGGCCTTGCCAATTGCGCAGCGGGGACCGCTCAGGCACCCGGGCGCTGCCGCCGATACTGCTGCCAGACAAACTGATGCGCAAAGGCATCAACATGAGGGTGCCATCGGGGCATGGACACAGGGCATGCTGCGCGCGCTCAGGGCGCGGTGCTCCTCGCGGCGTCCGCCCAGCAGATTCTAGCGCGGGCGCGCGCCTGTTGCGCAGGAAGGCAAGCAGCGCGGTCAGCGACGGCGCGGACGTGCTGAGCTCCAGCTCCTGCACGTCGCCCGGCCCCGAGAACGCGTACAGGTAGCACGCGCGCTGCTGCCGGTGCGCGCCGCGCATGCACTCCAGCGCCACGGCCTGCGCGCGCGGCGCCAAGCCGTGTCGCAAGCACGGTCTCCTAAGTGGCGGGTAATGGACAAGGTGGCTGATGCTGGTGGCTGCTGCTGGCTGCCTGAGTGCGTGCCGGGGCAGGACGGCGCCCGCGCACTGCCCGCGGGCGCCTGCCGGCCAATGGGGACTGCAACATTGCGCCGCAGCTTGGGTGCCGCCACCGAGCAGCAAACGCAGCCACACCAACACGCCGCGCGGCACACGGTCTCTGCCCACTGGGGCAGCGCGGGCGCCGCGCCTTGGCCACTGTCTCGCGCGCGCCGGCCATGGAGCCGCTGGTGTCCAGGCACACGATGATGGGCCCCAGCTCGGCCGCCGGCCGGATCTCCAGGCGCCCGGTCACGCGCGCGGGCTCGCCGTCCAGCCAGCCCGTGCGCTCGTAGCTGGCCAGGCCGCGCTCCGCGCGGCGCGCCATGTGCAGCAGGCGCGACGGGCGCGAGCCCTCGCGCGCTGGCCCTGTGCACGCCCTAGTTCTGATGCAGGGGATGCTGGACACGAACTGACTGGATGACACCTGTTTCATATTACTGGTGACAGCTGCGCAGGCCATCACCCCAGCGCGCTGCAAAGCCCTGACTCGCCCCTACCGAGTCAATGACCACGCGCGGAGAGCTGGCCTGCGAGCGGTGCGCGCATCGGCTGGCAAAACGCGGGGAGCCGTCGCGGCACAAGGCCCATGGCGCGGAGCGAGCACAGAGGTCCCTCGCCACCAAGCAGGTGGACAGAGAGCCGGCGCCAGGCACGGGCGCCCGGGCGCGCGCACCGCCGTCGGAGGCCGCGCGCGGCCAGCCAGCCGCGAGCAGGTGCGCCTCGGCGGGCAGCATGCGCGAGAGGTCGCCGCTGCGCGTCAGCCCCGCCGTCTCCTCCGGCTGCAGCGCCGAGCGCACCAGGCCCGGCCGTCGCCGGCTCGCCTCCACCTGCACGCGGCAGCCTGCAGAGTCTCCGTCGCGCGGCGATGGGGTGCCGGGCTCGGTCGCGCGGGGTCTGAACAGGCCTCCAGCATCGTTTGCCTCTGGCCAGGCGGTAGGGCGCGGCGCACCGAAGCCGGCCGCCATCGCGGCGTGCTGCTGCCAGCGTGCGCTGCCAGTTCTGCAGCCTGCTCGCAACAGTGGGGTAACAACCCCTCCGCAGCCTCAAACCCGCTCTGCACCCACCAGCGAGCACTGCTTGGGGCGCGCGGCGCTCGGGCCCCGCCGCCCCGCGCGCCCCGCCGGGGCCCTGCGGGGGGCCTGGGCCGGGGCCGGGGCGCGCCTCCTGCGGCGCGCGCCGCTTGGGCCCGCGGCCGCTCGCGCGGCCCAGCTGGCGCACGAGGTCGCGCAGCTCCGCCAGGTCCTCCAGGCGCCGGCGCAGCTCCGCCACCTCGGCCCAGCCCGCGTCGCGCCACAGCGTGCGGCTCAGGTCGTAGCCGTCCGGGCCCGCCATCAGGCCTGCGCGGTGGGCGCTATCATGCTTCACCCTAGCAAGAACCCTATCAGGAGGCAGTGAGGCTTCAGCATGCAGGGAATGTTGGGCGCAGCCTGACGCAGACTGTGTCACAGCACGGCCACTCTGCTTATGATTTTCCACTCGGGGCGGCCTGTCTCGCCCAGGGCGCCGACCCAGCCCGCCCAGAAATCGGCGTGGCGCACAGGCGCTTGTTCAGGCCCCAGCTACGCCGCAACACATCTGCCACCTGGCTGGCAGGCAGGTGAGTAGTCCTTGACTGCAAACGGCCTCGCGCACAACGCCGCACAGACGTGAGCGCCGCATGCGCTCACGCAGTGAGCTCGGGCACCCTGCGCCCCGCGCCGCGCAAGCCAGCAAGGGGCGCGCCCTCCAGGTCGTCAAACGCCAGCGCGGCCTCCTCCAGGTTCTCCACCGCCGGGCGCCAGTCTTCCTCAAACTTGCGCAGCATCTGGTCGCTGAGCGCCGCGGCCGCATCCTCGCGCGCGCGCTGCGCGTCCTCCCTGCACGCGCCAGCGGGCCGCACTCGCCATGGCAGCCGTGACCGAAAAGGCTGGAGAACTCGTCTCGGGCACGTACGCGCGCGAGCAAACAAACAAGCCCGAGCTGGACGGCAGGAGGCACGCGCAGCACTTGAGCTCGCCCGACTGTGTCGAGCCACCCCAAGGAGCTGCTTGGGAGCTTCTACGGGTGGCTGTCGGCGCACTCGCTGGCGTCGCCAGCGCCGCCTTCCATGCCCTCCAGCGACACGTGCAGCTCCTGGCCCTGCGCGCCGGCGCCGGAGCCGTCCGCCTGCTGCGCGCGCTGCGCCATCTCGCGCAGTTGCTCCTCGGTGAGCTCCTGCGCAACGCGCGCGCCCCGCGCTCGCAGCCACGCCGCGCGCGCCGCAGCTCGGCGCTGTCGCCCCGGCGGCGCCTGGCGCCGCTGCGGTCGTGCCACATGCGCGCCAGCCCTGCACAGTCAAAGAGTCCAGGGACTGTGGTGCTGACTTTTACTGGCAGACAGGTGAGGCAGTCACAGGGCCAAAAGCGCATGATCCACTCAATGCGCGCGCGCTGTCGCCGACCCCTGCGCTGTTCCATCATGCTATTACAAGCGACGCATCGCCGGCATGCCCACCGGTGCCGCTCCCACACACCACGCGCTCGGGGGCCCCGGCCATTGCCTGTCCGTCACGCCAGCGCACCTCCCACTTGGCCTGCGCGGCCGAGCCAGCGCTGTCGTCCTGCTCGGCGTCCTCGTCGTCGTCCTGGTCACCCGCCGACGGCGGCGCCAGGCCGGGCGAGCCCGCAGGCGCCGCCTCGGGCTGCGGCGGCGAGGCGGACTCCTCCTCGGCCTCCAGCTTGGCCTCAAAGTCCTGCCGGCGTGCGAGCGGCCCCGCAGCCGCTTGGCCAGGCGGTGCTCTGCAGGCATCGTTGGGACGCCGGGCGCATGGCCTTATTGCACGGCCTCCCTCCTGGCCTGCATTGGGTGCATCACAGGCCTCCGACCTCCATGGCCCCCAGGCTTTGCATGGATGTGTGGCGGACCCTGAGCTCTGTCGGCTGGTCATCCGTCGCAGCGCATGCACGCGGCCTGCGCCTGCGGGGGGGCGCACCGCGACCATGCCCAGCATCTGCTTGAGCAGCGGGTCGAGCAGCTGCGGGTAGCGCCGCGTGAAGCGCGCCATCTCCAGCCGGTCCAGCGCCTGCCCGGACCAATGCATGCGCAAGCGGTGGCCACGATCGCCGAGGCGTGCAGGGACAGGCGCACGCGAAGGTCGCCCCTCAAGCTGGTGGTAATGACACGCACTGAACAGGAGGAAGTACCTGTAGCTGCATAAATGCACAATGGTACCTGCAGAGCGCTGTGCATGCAGGGCATGCACACATCCTCAGGGAGGGGTGCAGAATACGGTCGTTCAAGGAGTGCCTTGGATTCAAATGCTGCAAAGGGGTCCCAACCCATGCGAGCGAACGTGTACAGGGCGCGCCTGCAGGAAGCCTGAGCGGAAAGGCTCGGCCGGCCACGGCGCCTCGCCCGCGGTTGGCAGCACGCCACGCTTCAGGCGCGCCTGTACGCACCAGAGCCACAAGTGTCCGCAGCAGAGGGCTGCAAGCACCAGCCAGTGCAGTCACAGGCGCCTCAACCATTGAGTACTATGTGCTGAGCTGAGCAGCGCGTCAGCTGCTTTGGGGGCACATAGCGTCACAAGGCAGGTTCAGACACTCGGCCGCGCAGGCGCGCCCGCCACTGCGACAGGACGACCGCGCGGTCGTGCAGGTCCATCAGGTGCTTGGTGCCGGGCAGCTCCGTCAGCTGCTGCATCAGCGCGTTGTCCAGCCGCAGCCGCCGCACCCACTTGGGGTCCAGGACACTGCCGTCGGGGCACTCCACGTCAACTGAGACGGTGGTCCATCCTCTGACTCACCGTTGCCGCCTACCACCACAGCTGTTCACCCAGTGTAATTCAGCACAGTGCACGGCTCACCTTGCTTCGGAAGGCACTTCCGGGTCCTCAGCTGGTGGCTCCACATCCACGCCATCCACTGCTGCGGCACTCGATGACACAGAGCACCTCCACTTCGCGTTCGCGTCAGCTGGTGTCTGCAAGTGCCTCGCACGCTTGGTACAGCACTGCACACGCGTGTGCGGCTTGTGCAGGCAGGCAGCGTGCCACGCTGGCGCACGTCTGCACGTAAGCGCAGCAAGCTCCTGGCAGAGCGCTGCGCGCCCGTGCACAGCCATGCCTTTTACGGATGCGTACAGCCAGTGGCTTACAGGACATACGCTCGAGCGTGCTCATGCGCTCATCTCAGGTAAGCATTTTAAGTCCCTGGCCGTAGCTTATGTTACTATACCATGGCCATGGCCATGCACTGCTGAAGTGCCTTAGAACGATGTTTGGCGTCTCGCATCTGCCATGTGCTTCACTGTTAGAGAATGATCAGTTACGTGTACAAAGCGCCAGTCTCAGAGACTGGGAAGCAGAGCACAGTCTGCGCATGCTTCAATTAATAGCCGCACACATGCTGACAGAGTCGATACGCTAGTGCAAGGCTGCTGACTGCGGACCTCCACCTGTAACATCAAAGCTCCTTGTGGGCTCAGAAGTATGTCTGCCACACAGGTGCATATGGCGCCAGGTCTGCAAGCTACTGCAGAGCACCCTCGTGAGGCCTGCGGCACGCTCCACTCAAATGCTCAACTTGGCCCTCAGTACTACCGGTTCTTCTACTACTAAGTGCATGCAGTGTCATGTGTCGCCCTCGACCAAGCCCCTCCATAGTCAATTGTGTGCTCGTCAATCTACTACAGCGTCTCGCGCAGGCCTGCAGCCCTTAGAGGCCGCCCGCTGCACCTTGCGCCAGCCATATGCTGACCTATGCTGAGCTCGCACTGATTCACTCCTCCATTGCCTGGCCATTGTCCTGGCCGTTTACGGGGAGGGTTTCATCTTCGGCCGCGGCGCCCGCAGCCGCGCCCATGTTCGCAGTCGCACCGTCCGCAGCCGCGCCGCCTACCGCCGCGCCGTCCGCGGCCGCGCCCTCCGCGGCAGCGCCGTCATTGGCCGCGCCCTCCGCAGCCGCGCCGTCCGCGGCCGCGTCTTGCGCGGCTGCGGGCCCGTTGGCCGCCTGGCCGTCAGCTGCTGTGCGTCCCCCGTTCACAGGCTCGGCTTGCGGCTGCGCCGGCGGCTCGCTCGTGGCGGGAGGCGCCCCTGTCGCGGCAGAGCGGTCAGCCATGGTGCAACCACTTATGCTTGTACGCTTGCAGTGTCTTCTGCACGTCACAGTGTTTGACTGGTGCATGATACCAAGGTCACTGGGGCTGCCAAATGGTCTGGGGCTGCCAGCTCATGCCTGGCACACACACTGATTGAGTCGCGTCAGGAGCTGGAGACTCTGACTTTGCATGCACATGCTGGCCAGCGGACCCACGCGGCACCTGCCCTCTGCAACCTGCCATAGTGAGCGCACCTGCAGCGGGCACGGCAGGCGCCGCGGCCGGGGCGGCTGCGCCGCCGGCCACCGGCTTTGGCACCGTCAGCAGCAGCGCGTGCTGGCCGCCGAACTCGAGCTGCATGACGCGCCGGCCCTGCGCGCTCGGCCCGGGCGCCCGCTCGCTGGACGCGCCGCATGCTAGCGGGGTCCGCCTCACACTAAAGGGCAACGGCAGCAGAGCTGAACGCCCTATCTGGTGCAGCGCAGGCGCCAGGTGCGCCTGCAGCTGCCGCGCTGCCGCTCAGCAGGCGCATGCCATGCCCCAATATAATTATACACATACAAATACAGCGGCCCACAAGCGCGCAGGCTGGCGAGCGGAGCAGCGCGCGGCACCTGGAAGCGCTTGGTCTCGGCGAGGCGGCGCGGCAGCAGCTCGTCGGAGTCGTCGTCGCCCTTGCCGAGCTGGCTGTTGGTGCCAAAGCCCCAGAGCCACGCGTCGCCGGCCGCGCTCACGCAGCCGCTCACCGCCAGGCCTGCGCGCACGCGCGTGTTAACCGTCTCACCCGTGGCTGCTGCATGCGCGCGCCCGTCCCGGAGCAAACCGATTGCAGCCTGGCGCAAGTAAAAGCGGACCGCCGCCATCTCGCCCCTTTGCAGAGTGCGGCGCCCACCCAGCACAGGCAGCCCGTGCCAGAAGGACGCATGGCTGCGGTGCTGCGACGCAACGCCGCAACTGCCTCGGCACACACTAGTCCAGCGCAGGAAACTGCGAGCGCACCGGCCGCCGCGCCGGCCACGTCCACGCCGTCGAGGCCCTCGACCGGCGCGGGCGCGGGCAGCGCGTCGTCGGACGCGGGGTCGGCGCCCGCGCGGCCCAGCCGCCCGTACGTCGGCCGCCCGGCGGACAGCAGCGCGCCCGACGCCGCCAGCGCCAGCGTGTGGTGCTGCCCGGGCCGCACGAGCGCCGCGCCGGCCAGCGCCGGCACCGGCGTCGGCGCCCACACGGGCGCCTGCGCGCCGCCGGCCGCCGCTCACGCCGGGGGAGCGCGCCTGCAGCTGCGCATGCAGGACAGCGGCGGCGCCCATGCGGCGCAGAGCTGAGCGGGTCCGCCGCTCGGGCCAGCTGCAGGGCCTGCTCCGGCCGCCGCCGGCATGCGCTGCCAAAGAGCTCGGACGAACTCAGACGAGGGTGCGCATGCGCAAGCGCAGGCGCAGCGCATGCGGTGCCCAAAGCACCGCGCGCGGCGCAGGGCGCGCGCCTGCCCCTCCAGCGCCAGCTGCCCGTAGTTGTTCAGGCCCCAGGCGAGCACGAGGCCGCCCTCCGCGAGCGCGAACGTGCCATAGATGCCGCACGCCACGTCCGTGACGCGCACCGCGCGGCCGCGCAGCCCGCGCTTGAACACGACGGGTGCCGGGCGCAGCAGCGTGGGCTTGGGGTCGCGCAGGCGCGGGCCCACGCGCCCGAGCTGCCCCTGGCCGCTGGTGCCCCAGGTGAGCACGCCGCCCGCGGCCGTCAGCGCCGCCACGTGGTCCGCGCCTGCGCGCGCGGCGGGAATAGGGATAGGGTAAACTATGGTTGGCAGCATCAGGACCGCCCGGTGCAGGCTCATGCCCTGGGCATGCCCGGCGACACTGCAGCGGCGCGCCGTGACAGGCCCGGCTCCGCAGCAGCAGCGCGCTGCCGGCCATGCCGGGCCGGCACGCCGGGCGCCGGGCGCCTGAGCTCCTGGGAGTGCAGGTCAGCCCTGCGTGCCAGACCCCGCTGGCCCAGGTCGGATGTTGCCGACCGTCCCTGATAAAGGCATCCCTGACGCTGACCCGGTGCCCCGTGTCGACGCGCCGCGCGTTTAAGCAACACTGCCCCGGCGAGCGCGGCATTTGCAAGCAGGCATGTTGCTGAGCGGCCGGTGCCGCGAGGCGACACGTCGGGCCCCGCCGGCGCGGCCCGCCGCACGCCTGCCAGGGTTTGGGGCACGCGCCGGCCCGCGGCCCGCACCCGAGGCGACCTTGACGACGCGCTCGGCGGCGGACGCGGGCGCGTGCACGAGCGCGGGCAGCAGCGCGATGCGCTGCGAGGGCGAGAAGCCGTACACGCCGCTCGCGTCGCGGAAGGTGCCCCAGGCCCACACCGCGCCGTCGGCCGCCAGGGCCACGGAGTGGCTGTCGCCTGCGCGCCGCGCGGAGCCCAGCTCTGCTGATCCTCCCAGGTGCGCGCGCTGCGCTTGACGGGCGCCTGGCAAACCAGGCGGCCTGCCCAGCACAGGCGTCCGCTGTGGCTGCCGAGCACCACAGGCCCTGCCCGCACCCGCAATGCGTGTTCTCATCCTGACCCGCAGCGGCAGGGCGCACTCTCGTCCCACATTGTGCTGGGGCTGGGCAAGCACAGCCGCGCGTGGACGCGCCTGCAGAGATCTGGACGATGCGGCCGTGCGAGGCGGGCACAGACACGCGGCACCACAAGTATGCATCCTCCGCCTCGCCGCCGGCCAGCCCAGACGTCTCCCACAGCTCGCCCGCTGCGCCGCCGCGCTCAGGGTCAGTACTATCAGATGCAGACCGTGTCTCGTCCTTATCCAGATCAGGGGATGAGTCGGCGCGCTAGCGACCATGCTGCCTAAGAAAGATTACGGGCGAGGGTCCCGGTGCGCTCCGCGCTGGCCTGCGTGCTGAACCTGGAGCGCGAAGCGAGTCGCTTGGCACTTCATCGGCCAGGCCCAGGCCCTGCTAGCGGCTGCGCGCACGGCTGCAGCACCCCACGGCGCACGCAGACACGCGGGCCGCGCCGCTCAGGCAGCCCGCCACACAGGACACACAGCGTCGCCCGCCAGCTGCGAAACGGGCCCTGCGACGCGGCGCGGCACGCGTGGGGCGCCCGAGCGGCGCGGCGGAGCAGCCGCGCCGCGGCGGCGCACCCGTCCTGCGGCCGAGCGCGCCCTCGTCGTTGACGCCGGTCGTGAACACCTCGCCGCCGGCCGTCAGCGCCGCGCTGTGCATGCCGCCTGCGGCCACCTGCACCACCTGCGCCCGGCCGCGCCACTGCCCATGGATACGGCCAAACGCGGAAACAGCCGGGGCGCCGCGGTGCCTGCCGGGACTTCTGCAGCATCGATAGCGCAGCTGCCGCACGCGCTGGAGAGAGCAGGGGAGGAGGCGCACATGCGGACGGCGCGGAACGAACGGCCCCGGGGCATACAGCCTGCGGGGAGGGCGGCGCGGCGCGCCTGGCCGGCGCCCTCCGGCAGCGGCGAGGGCGTGGGCCGCAGCGCCTCGGTCACGTCCTCGCCCTTGCCAAACTGGCCGCAGTCGCCGTCGCCCAGCACAAACACGTCGCCCGGCTCCTGCCGCGGCGCGGGCCGCGTCAGGGGCAGCGGGTGGGGTGGGCGGCCCTGGGCGGCGCGCTGTGGGGCTCTTGGCGCTGGGCCCAGCGCCTCTCGGAACGGCCTTTCCGTGTGCATGCCAGGACTGTGGATAATCGAAGCTGCCGATGTGCTGGCAGACACTGTTGGCCACAACGGCGCCCGAGCAGCAGGGCCGGGGGGCACGCCGCCCAACAGGAGCCCACAGGGTGCGAACGGGCCGGGCGAAGCCCCAGCACGGCCGAACGCTTCGCAGGGCGCTGCCGGGGCAGTCGCGGTCGCCGCTGAAGCGAGCGCTCTCTGGCGCGGGGGGTGCGGGGCTGGCGGCGGCGCTGCCAAGGCCGGCGCGTCTGGGGCGGCAGCCACAGCGAGGTCGCGCGCCTTCAGGTGCGAGGGGTGAGAGACGGGCGGCAGCGCGGCCAGGTCCGGCTCCTCCGCCCGGGCCGTGCGCGCGCGCTTGGCCGGCGCCGGCTCGCGCTCGGCGCCGCCCGGCGCGGCGCGCCGCTTGGCGCCCTGCGCTGCGCGCACAGGCGGCCCTGCCTCGCTGCGCTTGCGCTTGGCGGGCGCCTTGGCGGGCGGCTTGGCGGGCGCGGCTGGCACGGCGTCGCTGCGCTTGCGCTTGGCGGGCGCCTTGGCGGGCGGCTTGGCGGGCGATGCGGGCGCGGCGCCGCTGCGCTTGCGTTTGGCGGGCGCCTTGGCGGGCGCCTTGGTGGGCGCGTCAGGCACGGCATTGCTGCGCTTGCGCTTGGCGGGCGCCTTGGCGGGCGCCTTGGCGAGCGCCTTGGCGGGCGCGGCGTCGCTGCGCTTGCGCTTGGCGGGTGCCTTGGCGGGCGAGGCGGGCGCGGCAATGCTGCGCTTGCGCTTGGCGGGTGCTTTCGCGGGCCGCCCTACAGGTGGGGTTATGATCTGCCCGTCAGGGCCATATTGGGCACCCGTGGTCATCATACGGGCCATCCCACAGCAGCACGGCTAGTACTTTTCAAGGAGTGCGAGGAGAGAAGCCACGCGCGTGTGATCTTTGCGCACATGCAAGCACAACTTCTGCGAAGCTCTGTGCAGCCAAGCGCGTGGAGCCGTCTTGCTGCAGCCTGCGCATGGAAGGTGCGATGGGGGAGCTGGACCCTCAGGGCCCTTGACCCCTTCTCAGCACAACTGTCTGGGCCTGAGAGCACACCGATACACGCGCAGCGTTGTCACGCTGGAACAATAAACGACTGCCTGCGCCTGAGTGTGTCACAGACACGCAGAGCAGCGGGGCCGTCTGTCATGGCGCTGCCCCGGCTGTAGAGCGCGTGCGTGCAGGCAGGCCAGCGGGCCGGGCTCGGCCAGGCTCAGCGGGGCACCCGGCGCGCGCCCCGCCTATCACCGGGGCCTGGGCGGCGGGCGCACCGCCAGGCTCAAAAGCGGGCGACACTGGCGGTGGGCACGCCGCGCCCGCGGGCGCCGCGGCCGCAGCGATGAGGCCCGGCAATGCGGACGTGGAGTTCGCCTATGACGCCCTGCCCAGGTGTGCGCCGCCGCCGGGCGCTCGCGCCCCAGTCTCCCCGAGCGGCCCCGCACGCTGGGGAGGCGGCGGCCGCGCGCGCGTCAGCGCTGCCGGCCATGGCCGTGAGGGCCGCTGCGGGCGCCGCTGGGGCCTTGTGGTTCGGCGGTGCGGGGCAACTTCGGTGGCGCCGCGCCCCATCCAGAGCAGTGGCTGTGCTGCGGTCGCTGCCCGCACTGCTGCCCGCGTGGCTCCAGGCATAGTATGCGGCTGAGCGCCGTCCAGTCCGCGGCGCGTGCACCGGCCTGACCGGGCCATGAGCTGGGCATGCCTAGCCATGTGCCTCACTGGTTCCAGGCCGCGTGTCGCCCGTCACTGCGCAGCTTCACACCTCCTTGAACCCCTGGACGCTGTCGACGCTGCTGACACCACACATACGCAGCCTGCCAGAGGCTGCGGGAGCTGGAAGCGCCCTCTGTGCTGTGCCGTGCACTGCACCTGCCAAGTCCCGAGGCGGCGCCAGGGGCAGCGGCTAGACGTCGGATGTAGCATGCGTGACGCCCACCACACGGCTTTTGCCTCACAGGACGTGCCTGTACATACGAGCGTGACCTGGCGCCTGCGCAGCCTGTCATGGTGATGTCGCCAGCGCCGCGGGAGCGCAGCAGTCTGCTTCGTCCGCTGTGGACGCATGCCGCCCGCGTGAGGCGCAAGCGAACATGGTGTCGCCCGGCGCGCGCAGCCTGCCGGAGGCGGGCGCGGGCCCGGACGAGTGGGACGCGGCGCCGCAGCCGCTGCTCAGCAGCGAGAGCACGGAGTGGGACGCCATTCCTAACTTGGACGACTTCTTCCGCCGCATCTACAAGTGCGCCGCGCGCCCGGCCCTCGGACCGGCCCTGCGCCCCCCCTGTCGCACAGGCAGCTGGCGGCCGCGGCGGCGAGTCGGGGCTCCCTACGCCGCGCTCGTGCCAAGTGCGCCGCGCGTCCGGCCCTTGGCCCGGCCCTGTGCCCTCCCTGTCGCACGGGCGGCGTCGGGTGGCCGCGGCTGCTATTCGCGCACCCCATGCCGCGCCAGTGTGCTGGGCTGCATGGACACCGTGCGGCCGCGTGCCCGCGCGGCGCTCGGCACTGCAGGCAGTGGGGCGCGCGCCCGCGGCGAACCTCACTGCCGGCTGCTGCTGCGCCCTAACCCTGCACCTGCACGCCAGGTACTACGAGGAGAAGGGGTTCCAGGTTATCCTGGTCTCGCGCGTGCTCAACCTGCTCGCGCTCGGCTTCACCGTGGCCTTCTCGGCGGTGCTGCTGCTGTTTGTGCGCTGGGACGCGCTGCGCGCGCGCTGCATCCTGGACGACACGTGCGACATCAGCGAGGTGCGGCGCGCGCGCCGCAGCCGCCCCGCGCCGCTGCCACAAGACGTCGCCCTGCCGCGCCTGTCTGGGCCAGAGGCGTGATGCGGAGAGGTGTCGCCGGCGCAGCAGGCTGGCCTGCGTCCAGCGGTCTCGGCGTCGCTGGCCGCGCCGCGCCGAGCGAGCGCCTACCACTCCGCTCAGAGCAGCTGCATGTGGAGCCACCTCTTGCGTCCACTGCTGCGGCGGCCTGGAATAACTCGCGAACCAGGGCTGGTGGCGCTGGCGGCGGCCGACTGGCGGCGCCACAGCTGCGGACCGCACCGCCGGCCACCTGCTGCACGGAAAAAAAGAAAAGCGAGTCATGGCTGGGCGGCCCGCCTGTCAGCGCGCCGGCGGGCGGGCCGAGCGGGCGCGGACCGGGCGGCGCAGGCGGTGATCGACCGACACCCGCTGGCCGGCGGCGTTACGCTCTGGGCCGGCCTGTGCCTGACATACCTGGCCATCTTCGGCTGCTACTGGCTGTACAACCTGGCGCACCTGGCGGTGGACCTGCGCGAGGCGGCCAACATCGCGCACTTCACGCGCAACCGGCTCGGCCTGTCCGAGCACCAGCTGCGCTGTGTGACATGGCCGGAGGTCGCGCGGCGCATCGTTGAGGCGCGCGCCCGCGGCTTGTCCTTGTGGCGCCCCCATGGTTGCGCTCGGCGCCGCTTGCCCTGGCGCGCCCGCACGCGGCAGCGCGCCTCTGCGCATGCCGTGCCTCCCGGCGCGCGGGCCTGCAGCGCGTCTTTGCGCTCGAGCAGGCTCTGCCAGGGTGGTACCTGCACTTGCGGCACGGGCACGGTGTGTGCAGGCACACTGCGTGCGCTGGTGGGCACCAGCAGACGAAGTGCTGCCCCGCCGCCGCCCTGGCGCCGGCGGCGCCGGCCGCGCCGACGCGCCCGCGGCGCCGCGCCAGGCGCAAAAGACGACGCGGCTGTGCATCGCGCGCGACCTGACCGAGGCCGACGTGGTCGCGCGCATCATGCGCAAGGAGAACTACCTCATCGGCCTGCTCAACCGCGGCGTGCTCGCGCTGCACGTGCCCGTGCCCGGCCTGCGCAAGCGCCTCATGCTGACCAAGACGCTGGAGTGGAATCTGCAGTGGTGCGCGCGCGGCCGCGCGCGCGCCGCGCGCGGCGCCAGCCCTGCAGGTCGCCGTCAGAGTGCGCAGCGGCAGCCACGCCTGCCGCAACAGGCGGCGCGGCGCGAGGCAGGCTGTCCGCGCGCGCGCGCGCCCCCTGGCGCGCGGTGGGTCTCGGACGCGTGTCGCAGGCGCTCGGGGCGCGTGCCAGACGCGCACCATGGCGCCCGTCAGGCGGCCCGCGGCGGTGGCGGCGCAGGTGCGTGCTGGACGCGATGCTGGACGAGAAGAGCTTCCGCATCCGCGAGGCGTTCGTGGACGACGTGGCCGGCCTGCAGCGGCGCTTCCGGCGCGGCCCCGCCCGCCCGCCAGCAGCGCAGCCGCCCGCCGCATTGGCTGGATTCAGGCCCGGCATGAGCGGCTCCATGCTGGCGCCCGCGCGGCGTCTTTGCGCAGGCGCCCTGGCTGCGCGGCTCGACGCCGGCGCCTGCATGCGGAGGGCACCAGGCTCCCTGCTCAGCGCGCATGAAGGAGGGCGCCTTTCCGTTGTCCTACCTGTCCATCCCACCTGTTGACTCTGACCCTAACCCTAACACTGCCCTGCACCCCAGGCGCATGGCGGTCGCCAACCTGCTGCTCGCGCCCTTCCTGCTCGCGTTCCTGCTCATCTACTTCTTCATGCGCAATGCGGAGCGGCTGTACCACCAGCCGAGCGCGGCCGGCGCGCGCCGCTGGTCGCCGCTGGCCGCCTGGCGCCTGCGCGAGTTCAACGAGCTGCCGCACTACACCGCGCACCGGTACGGCGCCCGCGCACGCGGCCGCGCCGCAGGCGGCGCGAGCTGTGTTCGTTCACACCCGCAGTGCTGTTGCATGTTGGGGCAGCGCGCGCCATGTGGAGCCCTGCCTGTGTCCGCCCGCGCCCCTGCCTTCTAGGCGCACTACCGACAAGGCGGCCGTGGCTCTGCAGGCACCGCGCCATCCCGTCTGGCCACTTGGGACTTTACCTACTGTAAATTTTACTTGAAAAAAAGAATCTGGGCGGGTGAAGGACGGGCGCGCGGCCGGGGCGCAGGCTGAATGCGAGCCACAAGGCGGCCGAGCGCTATATCGCGCAGTTCCCCAGCGCGACGCTGAACCATGCGGCGCGCTTCGTCGCGTTTGTGGCCGGCTCGTTCGCGGCGCTGCTGCTGTTTGCCGCGCTGGTGGACGACGTGCTGCTGGAGCGGCACCTGTTCGGGCGCACCGTCGTCTGGTGCGCGATC
>JAABUY010001729.1_pt1 | contig 28200 bp, 9 predicted proteins | sample 5560271 | NCBI WGS metagenome assembly JAABUY01 (sample SAMN10711886, study PRJNA513374) | rock metagenome | isolation source: Antarctica rocks | place: Antarctica: Victoria Land, University Valley | reverse complement strand
GCGACGCCACCGTGGCACCTTGCTCTGCGACAACCACAGCTCAACCGGTGACTCTATTAGCTCTGAAAGGCAAGCCTTTCAGGTTCCCAGCCTGCACCGCGTGGAGGAAGAGTCTTCGCAGGCCTTACTTATAATATTTAAATAAAATTCACTGCTCTCAGATTCAAAAGTATTTAACATAAAAGCAGCAATTCTAAACATCAATTCAGATTAGACTGTCAACAAAATGATATTTAATTCTTTTATAAAGCTTAATTACAAATCTATGTCAATAAGCAACAGAGCTTTTACTGAACAGAAATCATCATTAATAATGAATTTAATTTGTAATGATGCTGTAAGCTTGCATTTAAAGCAAAGTTATATAACAAATACAATTCACAACAACTCTGAGCTCACTAATTACATATATATGACATTACTCAGTTCATCTTTCATATCTGATGATTCATATAACATAATAAAGCTTCTATCAATGTTTCTAATTCTAATTCTTGCTGATCATTTTCATCTAAAGCACTTACACATCAGCTAAAACTGTGATAAAACATGAAACTGTGAAAAACAATCTTAACTTAAGTAATTTTACAGCAAACATTTCTAACATTGATAATTCAATACATCTTAAATCTCTTCTATTTAATATTAAAGTCAATTTTACTCACAGCATTAATCTAAAAGATAATACACTTTCTGAATACAGTCAGAATTATGCTTAATGATCTTCTATAAATAAAGTAAGATTTTTACACAACATCTATTTATAAAAGTCATCACAAAACTATTCAGATCCTGAACAACAGCTTAATTAAGATAAAGATGTAAAAGAATAAGATCTGAGAAATCTTTAAGCATATGCAGAAAGAATGATACTGTGCTGTTAAAGTATACAGTAAATTAATTAAGTTAAAAGAATAGATGTTGAAGATCATATTAAAGAATTGACATCATATTGTTTAGAATAATACTGTTAAATATGACAAGAAGCTGCATTTAATCATAATATAAACAGTATTATAATATAATTAAGTTCTATTATTTATGAGACTGTAATCTCATCATCTTGTCTATCTCTATTATTATCTCTCTAACTGAATTCATTAATTACAACATTTCATGACTAACCTTGTACTATGCATCTGATTGATGCTAGCTATACATAGTTGACAATAAATAAATAAAGATCTTAATTATAAGCATTGTTCTTATGACAAGACATAAGTCTCTTACAATAATATATATTAACAGATTTAATTAAGATCTGACTAAGCAGCTTAAACATACTGTCATTTTAATAGCTTAACATATTAATTAACTTATACATAACTCATATCATGTCATAGACACTGATACTATAATTTAAATCATTATATATCAACAACATAAACTTCATGTCAAGCTAATTAAAAGATTCTGTCTCTTCATTCTGTTTAAAGACATTCTGTACTTACATTTACAATTTCTTTAACAATTATGTCTTAATTCTTCAGTTAAGACAATGATAGAAGAGAAGACAAGAGAAGATAAGACAAAATAATTGATAAAGTAAAAGTCTTAAAGCTGAACAAGAAAATTAATTATTGTTAAAAATAAATTTTAGCTGCTTACTTTCTTAGAGATAACACAACTTTTTGTGTATTAGATTTTAGTAACAACAACTTCAATTTTGACAACTATAAATATCATATTTAACATGTGACAGTCACTATCTTTAGTACAATTTGCTGATTACTGATATAATGTTAATGCAGCAATTTTTTATGATCTTTAAGCATACTCTTGAGTGCTTAAGATGACACAAAAAAGAAAATGATAAGTTATGCTTATTTATTTCTGAACAACTTCAGTAAGTATATCATATTCTTTTACATAAGCTGTGAATCTTAAATATAGCAAGTACTTTGTAAGCAAAACAGCATTATTAAGTATTTAAGCTCATTCTATTAAGTAAACATGAAATGCTTCTGCAAAATTACATATTCATTAAGTCTTACAACTTTACAGCTCTGCACTTTTTAATGTAATTGCATCACATAATACATTATATAAAAACATTGATTGTATCAAAATTCAAGAAAAGCAATTAAACAAAATGAAATTAATTTACTTAAGCTGATAAGATTCAGCAGCAAATACATTACAAAAAATCATATTTCAACAAAATTCTTTCTGTTTAATATTATGCAACTTTGCTGCAGTTATGATGTTATGTTTTTTCTCATCACTGTATTTTTCTCAATACTGAGCAAAAAGTAATCTGCTATGTTAAATTTTCTGTAAACATTCTATTTCTGAGATGCTCTCATGCTTATAAATGATATGAGATTACAGAACAATAATGTCTTTAAATAATTTAATGTAAATACAGAACTTACAGCATAGCTCTGATTTTTCTGAATATTTAATTGATGAGTTATTCTATACAAGTTCTGAGATATACAAGATAATAAAATTGTTGCAGTGAAAGATTATTGAGAACTTGAACTTAAAAGTGCTGTATGAATGTTTATGTAATCATAACAACATCATAATGAACTGTAATAGTCTCTTTACCTGACAAAAGACATAGAACTGAATGCAGTAAATTTTAAATGTAGTTAAGACAGTAAGTTAAAATTAAATTAGTTTTTAAATTAATTTAAAAGATAAAGAATAGACTGAATCTATATTAAATATAAAGAATTATGTTTAATGTAATGTTCAGAAATATGATCATTCTGAGAATGAAGAAATTTAATGTGCTCATAACACTGCTTTTAATTCTCATTTAAATTGACTGATTTATAAACAATGTGAATGATATATTGAGAGTGATGATATAAATGAGATTTATGTATTGATTTGTAGAGTTCACAATTAATGAAATTGTTAAGATTAATATTTTGTTGTAATCAGTTCTTAAATCATGCAACAGCTCATACAAATATAATGAGATAATCTGTATATAAGTATATTTATATTTCATTAATGAAGTCCTTAAAAGAAGAGTACTTCATGTATTATTAAGTTATCTGAGAAATTAAGTAAAGATGTATTGTATTTAAACAATGTTATGAGCACTGTGAAATTCATAAAGTCTCAGTCATAAGAACAGAGTACATAAATGTTTTAATAAGTCTCTTTCACATCTTACTGAGCAGCAAGCTCAGTGAAATATTCATTGAATCTTATTTTAACAGTAAAAATAAGTTACTCAGTAGGCTGAGTGTGCAGATTACCTATAGGTCACATGGGTCTGAGTCAGATCTGAGTGTCAGATTAAGTAGAGTGAACTTTTTTTAACTTAAATCAAGTACAGATTAATCTAACTTGACTCTGCAGATTACAGATTATTTGTGAGCTAAGTAAGCAAGAATTAGTCTGATTAAGCAAGTATAAGTCAGTATAAATATGTGGAAGTTTTTGTCAGTTAGTTTGATAGTGTACACATTAGAATTATGCATTAGAAATGAAGATTTCATCTTAAATTATAGCATGTACTATTCTTTGAAAGTGCATAATGATGTTGTCATCAACTATGCTATAACTCTATGCTACAAAGCCTAATCAGCACTCAGAATAATCATCATCATTTATTGATGAGAATTTATCTTCATTCACTGTTTAAAGATCTATATCTTTCAACATCAAGAGACTCAAGATACAAACAATCATCATTCAACATCACTCTGTTAACAGAGTAATGTTAAACATTGTTCTATCAATAAAGATTGAGAATCTCTGACTGTGTAGTTTCACTGAAGATTAAGAACTCTTAACTGTGTAATTTCACTGAAGATTAAAGATCAATCATGTGATTTCATTGAAGATTGAAGACTCTCAATCATGTGATTTCATCAGAGATTGAGAGCTTCTGACTATGTGATTTCACTGAAGATTAAGAGCTTTTAACTGTATAATTTCACTGATAGTTAAGAGTCTCTGACTGTGTGATTTCACTGAAGGTTGAAGGCCCTCAACTATGTGATTTTATCATAGATTGAAGATCTCTGACTGTGTAATTGAGTAATGTGATGAATGATGAAATAGTGAAGCATAAAGAAGAAGTGATGTAAGTAAAGATGATGTAATTAAAGTTAATTTGATATTCACTGTTAAGAATTAACATTATTCACTGTCAGATTACTCTCATATGAGTTTGCTCATTACTTATCTCTCTTCATTCTCTTCTTTCTTCTTACTCTTTAAATGCAAGTGTTCTTTCTAACACACAATGTATTTTTCTTGAAAGCAAAGAAGTTAATGTTGTGTTCTGAACAGATTGTAGTCTCATGAATTTTTTGCATTCATTGACATAGCTATTAAGCAAATCTCTTTTGACTTTCTTTTTGAGATGAGCTGAGAAAATTGATAGTGTAGTTGATTGTAAAGATGCTGTAATATTGACTGATTCATTTAGATTGTGACATTTTAGTCTTTTAACAGAAAATTCTAATGTGCATGCATCAGTTAGCTATCTTCATAGATATTGAGTCTCATATCTTTGTTTAGATCATCAGAGTCATCATTTAAAGTATTGTGAGAGTTGCACTCTGAAATGTCATAAATGATTTGATTTAAAGTATCAGTCAGGCTGTTATCTAAAATGTTAGAAGAGTTGCAATTCAGAATAAATACATAAGATAGATGCTTTATGTCTATATCAGCTTTATCTGAAAACAAGTCTTCTGCAATGTTTTTTCTTTCAGTTATGAGATAATTCAGTTTTTAATGTTGAAGTAAATTGAACTTAATCATCATAATGATCTTAATAATAACTTCATTTAGTTGATCTCTTCAATAAGTAATGACATCTCAAGCAAGATTAAACAGTCATTTAATCTCAACATCAGCAATAAATATAATAAGAACATTCTTAATCATTGTGATTAATGCTGAAAAGATCATAACTTGTGATTTTCAGTACTTCAGAATATTAAGATCATTCTTATTAACTGAGCATAGTGAAGAATCTAAGTATTGATTGACTTTCAAATCAATAATTGTAATGTTGTTAAGTTGAGTCTTGAATTGCTGTGCTTTTGTGATGAGATTTATGAATGATTTGATGACAGATAATGTTGAATTTCAGATACAATTATGCAACAAAGCATTCTTATATAAATAATAATGATCTTTATAATAAGTCTAAAACTCAGTTCAATACTGTACATAATATGTCTGATCTTACTTAGCTGACTGTACATCTCAGTAATTAGTGATGCACATTAGAAATATATATTAAAAAGATCAGTAAAAAATGTATCTGATATAATGAAAGTTTCTGTGTAGAATTAAGAATGATGACAATGTTATATAACAAATCATTCTTATCTTCTGTTTACACATAATACTTCTTTATCTTAGTTAATACTTTCTTAATAGCTGTCTTCAGCTTCACTGTTCACTTCAAGATTAAGTTTAATTTCTTTATGTTATTCTGATTCTTTAGATAATTGAAAAAATTGATGTACATAAGAAATGCTTTGTACATAATTGAATTATATGTTTAACTCATTGACTCTGTGTACTTCTTGAAGAATTAAAGAAGCATTATTATATATGTGACTTGCTGTCACTTCTGCTCAGATACACATAAAGTCTTAAGTTTCTTGCTTAATTTTGTAATTCTGTTACATTCTTGACTGATTCAGACACATATATCATTGTGAAGTTGATAAACTCTTTATATTATGTTATAAATAAAGTTTCATTGTGTTCTGACATTCTGTATAAGTGTCAGGGCAAAATGTAAATGAATGAAGCATTAAATTCTCTTAAACATTTTATATCATTGCAAAGAGAAATTCATAGCAATAGCAAATTGTTAAATCTAGATATTTAAGAATGTGTTAATCATATCTGTTAGAACTATCTGTTAAAAACAAGATAGTAATATATTTTGAATAGAGTGTTAGACAAAGTGATTTTCTTAATGATTTATGTTAAATTATTCTCATTAAATGATAAAGTAATTGACTCATTAATCATTGATGTCTTTAATGAGTCAAGTAAATTCTTGACAGCTAGCTAAATAATATATACAAAGCAAAAAATGACATTGACTGCAGTTTATTATATAATATCTTTTCTTTTTAAGAGCTCACTCAAAGCTCTTTACATAAATTCATTGTTGCTGCAGTTGTTCATAATCACTGCAAGAAGACACTTCTTCAATTTATATTCTTAAAGAATTGCAAAGACCTCTGTAGTTATTGATTGATCAGTATGTTAATCATGAAGAAATTAAAAGATAAGAAGAATTTTCTGATAATTTCAGTTCTTGTTGATAAAGTAAGTAATAACACTTATAAAGATCAGATAACTGAGACTGATTTAGTTGTTAAGTGCAATTAAGATTTTAATAGTTCACTTAAGCTCAGTAAGAAGTGTTTCTTAAATGTTTTAATGTTATATCTTTACTAAATTGTCAAATCAGTGTCTATCAGGCATCAGCATATCTGACTGCAGCATTTAAATGAGTTTTCAGAATTCAGAGTTCTTAAGTGCTCAAAAAGAAAGATTTAAAGAGAGAAAGTCATTTAAAAGTTATTTAATGAAGTTTTTAGCATTAAAATGCTTGTTTATTGATTTCTTGTCAAGTTTTGCCTGCTGTGCTATGTCAGAGATATGCATTAAAAATACACATTAAAAAAGCAGAAATCAGTATTTTTAAAAGTGAATCAAATATTTATGCTTAAGTAGATGTTCATAATGATAGCTAAACAGTTCTTGATTGATCTATGATTTCAGAGAGAATTTGTATCACTGTTAGTTGATGTTGAATAGATTATATTCTCATCACAATGACAGCAGATTAAGTAAGATACATTAATATATTAATGTGCTGTCTCTAAATACTCTTATTACTCATTGCTGACATGAAGATAATTATCTCATTGCACAGTACAGTGTTTTCAATTAAGTTTATTAATACTAGATTGACTATCATCAGTGTTCTTTCATTCATAATTAATTAAAATTCATGACTCTTAAAATTCACTCTGCAGCTCATTCTTTCTGACAAAGTCATCATGTTCTGAGTATTAAACTAAATATCTTTGAAAGTCAATGAATTTCAAGCTTAAAGAAGATTTTAAAGATGATTCAATTAAAGTACTTAAAGGTTCTGTTTAGAAATCAGTGACATCATTATAAAGTATAGATGATGTTGACTAACTAAAAATTATGTAAATAATTAAGTTATAGAAACACAAAGCTTTGAGAATTACTCTGTGAAGTGTGTGTAATGTATTTACAGAATTGTGACACATTCAAAGACATAAACATACTTCATAGTCAGAAGTTAAGAATCAAACACAATTACTATTTAATGTTTTTAATATATTTTTTTAACATACAATGACTGCAAAGAGCTCTGCCTTCATTTTAGATATTTATTAATTGAGAAGAACTCTTAATTTAATTACTGAGTGAGCTACTCTTAGTTAAGTTAAGAAAAGCAATATAATTTAATTGTTACAGTAATTGTCTCATCTATCTTATGTATTTGTTGCTCTTCTTCAAGAAGAAATCAGAAGATGAGATAAAAGTTATATTAATGACTTTGTTACAAATATATTTAAAAGCTATACTGTGTAATTTATAAACATTATAGATCATCTTTACTTCTACAATATTGTGATGCATTCAAACACATTTAACACATAATACTCATCATTGTAATTAAAGAAATAAAGTTAAGAATCAATGTTTTTAATAGACTTTTCTAATATGCAATCTTTTTGTCTTCTTCAGTCTAGATATTATTGAATGTAATTATTTTCAAAGTGCACTAAAAGAATTAGATAGTAAGAGCTAATCTTTATACAGAAAGAGAAAGTGAAATTATTTATTTATTTATGACTTGTACAGCAAATCAAAGCATTACTGACTGCTTCTCTCTTTTAACTGTTTTAAAGTCTTTCAGCTCTTGCTTAAGACAATATAATCATTTCTGTAAGCTTTATCTTATCAACAATCTGTTTCTTGAATCATGATGTGTATAATGCTAATAAAAATCATATTATAGAATTCAGCTCTTCAGAGATTCTTCTTAAATTATTCTTTACATCTTTAGAAGTCTGCAATTAACATGAACATATTAAAATTATCTGTTAAAATTCTCTTATCTTCATCACTGCCTCACTAACTGCAGCATTCTTCTCACTGACATCTTTCTTCTTAATTTTATTCTCAGCAACATCTTCAATCACAACATTCTCTTTAATCACAACTTTCTCCTTATTAAGATTCTTCTTCATAACTTCTTTCTCATCAACATCTTTAATCACATCTTTCTCTTCTTCATCAACATCTTTCTTTACACACAAACTCTCTTCTGATGAGATAACAATGACAAATTTCTTAAGCTTGACCATCTATAATAGTCATTAATATGTTAAAAATAACTGTTAGAATTCTCTTACTTTAATTATGAATTCATTAAAATATTTATGTTTATCTAAATCTGACTTTATGATTCAGAATTCATCATCACTCTTTGTGTTCAGTGTCATAATAGAATTCTCATCATCAAAGAGAAAAATATGCACTCTCTTTGAGATCTTAAGATCTTTAATTACACTGAAGAATTCAAGCTTTAAGATATGTTCTTCTGAATCTGAAATTGTGTAGCTACTAATGATAAGTAAATACACATTAAAATGAACTGTTAAAACACTTACTTCACTGTTATGTTCATGATATTATCAGAGTTCATTATCTGCTGCTAAAAGTGTTTCATATGCATTTCTGACTTAAGATCATCAGCTATCTAAAGACTGTGTCTTTCTCTTAGATAGCTTATTCATTCTTAACATTAAATTACAAAATCAATGTTTCATTCTGTTGTCTCTTTAATTGTCAGATGAATCTATCATATAATGAATAAGTTTTAACAAATTTTTCTAATATATATATGTAATATTTATCTCTTCAGTAACCTTCTTCTTCATTAAAGACTTCACTTTCTTCTTATTTTTCTTTGTAATTATAAGATCTTCAATCTTTATCTACATCTCTTATTTCTTCTGTCTTCTCACAACCTTCTATCTCTCTCAGTTAATCTCTAACTTCAGTCACTTCATTAATGCCTGTTAGCAGTATCAGACTCATAAAACTCATAGATATATTACTTTGCTGAGTACAATATCAATTTTTCATAATATTCTCTATCAAATTCTTCTTCATCTGCTTTCTTATCTCTGCATCAGCTTTAACTTACATAATGTCAGTCTGAGCTTACTTAAGATATAGTGATGTGTCAATCTGTTATGATTATTTATTTAATTAAGAAGACAAGCATTGAAAGACAGTTCACTTCAATGTTTTTGCTTTGCAGCAATATAGAAGTGTTAAGAATATTCATTCTTCTTTTTATACAGACTGTCACTTTCATCTTTAATATATTATTCAGCTTTTCTTAATGATTCAACTTCACATATCTCTGTCAGTCATCATTGTAAGATACAGGCTTCAATTTCAGACTTCTACATGCTTAATGTTATTAATACATTAAAAATAAGCATTAAAACTTACATCAATGTCAGCATTATCAGGCTCAGCAGACAAAGAAATATTCTTAATGATAGTCTTAAATAATGTAATATGCAAGGTGATATCTTTCTATATTTTAAGTATTATTAATATGATAGACATAGATGTTCTAACTTATCTTTAAGTTCTCATAGTATTTTATGAACATGTTGACAACAGCATTCATGACAGAGTCTCTTTACACATTAAATGTTATTAATATGTTAGAAACAGACATTAAAATATATCTCATCATCATTGTTGCAACACTTCTTTGAAGACAATGACATTAATAAAGACATAACACAGCATTTTGAAGTTTCAGAAAATGTCATAATACATATTATTTTTATTAGATAATTTCAATGTGCATATCAGTTAGAAAAGAGATATGAATGTTGAAACTTATATTCTTGATGATGTTGATGAAGATAAGATGTTCAGAATTAAATAATTATGTAAAGAAAGATAAGCTGAGCTCTTAAGTTTGTTTTATTTACTCAGTGAATTTCTCAATAACATTATGACAACAACATAGCTTCAGTAACACTACATTGATAATTTTAGATTAAAATAATATATTTTACATCAAAACAAAACACTTACATCTATTAAAAGTCTTTATCTCAGACATTATGTTCACAGAGTCATTAGCAACATCAAATATGTTTAATTCTTTATCTTTAATGCATCATTCTAACAGTCTAATTAAAACAGAAGCACCTTCATTATATCTTCATAATAAATTTTATTTTTATAAAATTATAATCATCACTGAATTATCTATCAAATCAGAGTCATCTATCTCATTTTTAATGAATGATTTTAACAGTTCTAGATAATATGATCAGAACAAAGTGAACCTCAAAGATAATGAAGTTAAGCAGAGCAGCAAACTACAATAAAGTAAAGAATGCAGTTAAAGAAGAAGATTGAGTGACTATGAAGTTAAAGAAAAGAATGACAGCTGAGATTACATTATAATTATTAAAGAAGTAAAGATTCAAGACTGACAATATGTATATACTCTGTCTATTTTTTAACAGTACTTTTTAACATATCTATAGTGATCACACTCAGAAAGATTAGATGCTATTAAAAAAGTATGAAGTTTCTAATTCTTAAATTATCATTTCAGTGACTGATTAAAGAGATTGTGCAGAATATCTTATTTAAATCTTATCTTTACAAATCAGATATATCTATCTGCTGACAAAGCTCTACTATTCAGGCTGTACAAGAGGCTATGAAGGCATTCTTAATAGAATATCTTGAGAATAATACTTTACATATTGATGTTGAGATCAACTATTAATAGATATTTAGACATCAATTTGTGTGCAATTCACATGAAATGTATAACTATTTAAACAAAGAACATAAAGTTAATTCATTACTTCTATTACAAATTGATGTTGTTTGAATTCTTCTCAAATCTTTAAAGATAGTATTACAGTTGTAGTCTATAAACTACAATGTGTGTAGCTTAACTTGTTATGATAGAATCACACTTATTCTTAACTTGTTACAAATACACATTAAAAATATGACTGTAACATGATCATGATGTTGTCTGAATTTATATAATAAACTTATGCTACATACTAACTCAATAGAGCATAGAATTGAGATCAGTGTAACTCATTATGATTAGTCTTATCTGTGTACAGATATCTACACAGATTATAGATAAAGTTAATCTGTACACAAATCTGACTCAATCTGACCTGAACTTTAGTGTGAGTTCAGATTAAATGCACTTTTTTTAACTCAACTCAACTTTATACTCAGTCTATTACTCAGTAACTTTCTGCTGAGAATGATGCTTCTTTAATTTTTTAACTTAATAGACTGAGATAGAATCTCTGTCAGAGAACATATCTTTTCATTTATGTTTATTATTTTTTTAAGTCTTTTTTGTCTGATTTATGCAAAGCATAAGTTTGCATTTTTCAGTCTGTCTTTATATACTGATGATTGCTGTTTATTTTCAACTTCTAATAAAGAAGAATCTGTAATCTAATTATGTCTTTAAGCATTCACTAAACTTTAAATTATTAAATTAATGACATTGTGTTCTGATATCTTGTTAAAGCTTTCACTGTTGTTGATACTTATAAAGTAAATTGATAAAGCATCATTAATTAATGAACACAATGATTACTGTTATTACTGTTGTTCTGAAACTTCTAAAATGATTAAAAAGTCAGTAGTCATCAGTCTGAGATTAAAGCTGATTATGTAATTAATACTTAATAAATAAAATTTGTATTATTAACAAATAATCTCTCTATAAGCTTTAATATTTCTCTGATGATGATTTAAAGTTCATTGATATGTAAATATAAGATTACAAGATGCATTTGTTGCAAAGTCTTGCAAATAACATTTAAATAATTAAGATATACAGATTTAAAAGTTTTCTGACTTTAATCTGTATCTTTTGTTATACAGTGATTTAAATGTTTAATTAACAGTGTATTACATGTTTAACTTGAGTTCAACTATCTAATATATCACATTGACTAAAGACTTCACAAGATATGCTTACAGCTTACTGTATACAATGATACATTTTACAGCTATTGATGTTTCAAAGATCATTCTTAATGTATCTTATATAATGCATTGAATCAGAGTCTTTTGAAATGATTTTGATGAAAACTAAAATTTAAGAAATAAATAAAGTTTAATACTGTAAATTAATGAATGACTTTTAAACTGAAATCAGTATCATTGATGTAAAAAATTAAGAAGAATCATTTTAAACTTAACTTACTGTTTTTAATCTTACTTTTCTTTCATTCAGCAGCTGAAGCTCAGTCAGCTAAATTCTTTCATTTATTAACAATAACTGAAGTATCTCTTTTTATTTGCATTGTATTCAATAACAGTTATTACACAGTTAAAGATGCAGAAGTCAATGATCAGTAATATTTATTTCTTTCTCAAATTTCTCAGATCAGCTCTAAAGAAGTTAAGCAATAACATTATAAATTAAAGTTTTAGTGATTAAATAAATATATACTCATTTACAGCAAAGAATAACAATTTTGCTCTGAGTTTAAAAGACAACAACATTATTATAAGATCAACATCTTGTTTTAATTCATTTTTAAATTTAAGTGAGTTGCTTAAGATTTTTATGCTTATTATACATCTTTTAACTGTGAATCTGCACTTTATAAAACATTAATTGAGATCTCTTGATGCAGATGTCACTCAAAACATTTAGAAAGTGCATTTAATATTGATTGTCACAAATACTGAATATTAAGAAAGATTTAAGATCTGTTGTTAAAGATTAAGACTTGATGAGTACAGTTAGATTGATGAGTATCATAAATTGAGTAGACTTTTATATGCAGATAATCTTGTTTAAATAATGAGATTGCAGTGACTGCATGATTCTATTGTGCATGAAGAGACAATGAAGATAAATTTATATATAATATTAAAGAAAATAAGAAGCTGCTTTCAGAAGTTTTACTTCTTGTCTTAAGTAAGTAAAGATAGATTTCATTGCTGTGTAAATAATTACAGTAAGATTAATAAAACATAGCTTTGATGACTGAATATTAATGAATTTGACTAAAATATCAAAAGAGAGAGTGAAGTCAGCAGTAATTTATTTATATAACTTAAAAAATAAGATGTAACTCTACAGAATTGCTCACTACTAAAACAGAAATTATCAATCTTAGAAAGTTTTCTGAAGCATAGAACATCATAGAAATACATTGAAATTATAATGAGAGATTAATTGTTTTGTGTAATGAGAAGTTATGAATGTCAATAAAATGTAAAGTAAATGAAAGTCATGTAAACATAATTTCATTATCTTTGCATAACATATTTTTACTAATACTACAGCTATTTAAAATCATTCAATTACTCTGTTTAACAAATCACTTTGATCAGTGATTGTAAACTGTTAATGATCTTTAAAAAATATTTAGCATTTTAAATATTTTCTTTTTACTATACACTTTAATCAATACATTCTCTGCAGTTCCTTTCTGACCTGACTTACATACATCTTTTTATAACTTAAACTTATTTAAATACATTTCTTTTCTTTCTGTCAGTAGCTTTATATCTTTATTAAAGAGCTCACTATCAGTAAAATGTAACAAAGTAGCATTATACTCTTTTTCAGCAATAATATTGAAGTTCATACAACATCAAATCAGCAAAGATTCAGTTAAAAGCACTGTAACATTATATTATCTTTTTTCATTTTCTGATGAATTAGCAGCAAATTTGTGTCAAAGATAATTCTGTGTAAATAGCAAAGAAATTAGATTCTGAAAGACTCATTTTTGAAGAACTGTAATTAATACATTTAATATAATGATAATAAAGTCAATGTTTCTCAATTTTACAGCTTCTCAACAATAAAAATCAGCAACAACAAGCTTTATATGTCTGTTGATGTTCTTAAGTGCAGCTTGAATAAAGATTTTATGTTTATGAATCTCATCTAAAAAATATACTGATTTGAAGATTCTGATAGTGATTAATGTTAATTCTTTAAATTATAGTTAAATATGCTTTGTTTTTCAGATTCTTAAATGTACAGTAACTCTTTAATATGAATGTCTCAGCTTGCTTAAATTTAACACTGTAGATTTTTGTAAACAGATTAAAGATTGCTGAATTGCTATTTAATCTTAATAATAAATCATTAAGATATCACAATGTTTCTGTGATTACAATTTTCTTAATTTTTTTAGTTAATTCATCATCAATCAGATCATGTTTCTCAGTCTGTAAACTCATTAAAATCTTAATAGAAAGTTTCTGTAAAATATTGATTGCTTTTTAATAAATTTGTTTACAGATATTTTATTCTATATCTTTATAGTATTTAACTACTTTTTAAAGAATGTTGATAATGACAGTGTTGTTATTTATGATTAAAACATTATTTAATCATTATTGCTTACATTTTTTAATTATAAATTCATTATTTGAAGTTCTTTCATTCTTAAGCTCTTCTACTTCAACATTAACATTAAATTGCTTACACTTTTCTGTGAACTTCAGCTTCTGCTTTAGCTCAATAAAACTAAGCAGTTATAAAAGTATTTAACTTTTAAGATCATTTTTACTTTAAATTACTTTCTTTTTTAATGAAGAGTGTCTAACTGTTACAGAACTCTCAGTTTTGCATTTAAAGATCATTGTGAAAGAAGTGTTCTTTGAGTGTAGAGTTATCTTAAAATTAAATAGTATTGTAAATTATATAACTACATCTTTTTTACTTTCATTCTCTGTATCTTGCTCATTTAAGATTCTGAAATGACTGCTGTTGATTTTATTTTTAGTAATTTTGATATTGAAAATTTCATAGATAGTATCATTTCTTTTAATTTCATTGCTTAAATATTTATAGATTCTCATATCAAGATTGCTGCTTTCATTCTTAATGTTATAATCATCAATAATTTAAGAATCATATCTGTCACTGTTCATGCTTCAATTACAGAAGCTTTGAAAAAGGTCAGCATTTATACTGTTTGCTGTAATTAGAATTTGTTTTTAATTTAATGAGTATTATAATATGCTGCAAGACAATACTTAATTATATAAATAAAACATATTGTCAGATTCTTAATTCTTAACACACTCATTACTGTTTTTCTTGTCTCAAAAGATGAAAGCTTTGATCTGATGTTTTAAGTTAAAAAATATATTTTATACTTCTAAATATGCAGTTAATTCTCTAATCAGATTTATTCTTCTTATTTTATAAATATGTAAATTTTAACAAACATCTACTTTAATCTTTAAACTGATTGATTTTTAAGCTGTTGTCTCAAGCTTGTGTTAATTTCTCTTTGTAATTATTATATTGATGCATTAAGAATAAATATTAAGCTTAAGTTCTTGTCTTACTCTTTTTCAGCAGTAAAAACAGAAATATTATGCATTTTTATTTATCTAGAACATTCTCTTCTCTATTTATATCTATTTATCTTGAATATTATGTCTTTTTATTTTCTTAAGAGACTTTCTTATTCAGTAATTTAACAGAATCTCCTTAATCAGCAGAATATTTATATGTTTAATGACTCTTTTTTTAGTTGTTTCTTTACATCTTAATCTTCACAAATAACAATGCTGTGACAGTCTGATCCTTGTTAATCATCACAGTATTGTTAATGAAAAATATTTAATATTACTTGCTAAAACTCTGTTTTTAACTCTCTTTTTTCATTACTTACTCTTCAGTTTGTCAAATGCTGCAGTTATACACTGTGAACAGCTCAAGAACTCTTAGAATTATATATTTATTTTTAAGTTATAAATATTATTATAATCAATTTAACATGACACAACAACAAAACATTGAGAGCTCTTATATTTGAGTAGCTGACAACATCATTACAGTGAAGAAAGAACTGAATAAGAGATAAATTTATAATTTAAAAATAATATTTATCATTTTTATACATCTACAGCTTTTCAAATTGTTCTTATAACTATTCTTTAACATCATTTTTTCATCTTTTCTGTCTTGCAGTCTTCAATCATCTGAATGAAGTCAAGAGATATTTTAAAAACTTAACTATAAGTATTTTTACACTTTTTGAAAAATGAAGAAAGATTCTTCAAAGCTTTATTGAGAAATAATGAAAGCATATTAATAATAATCTTTTCTCAGCATTTTGACTGATTCTTTTCTAAGAGAATTGCAGCAGATTTATGTTTAGTTTTAAGAAAAAGAGATTTTTTAAATTTTAAATTAAAATGCTCAATTTTGCAATGATCTTTAAAGATATCTGTAATTTACTGAAGTGAAAGATGTCTGAAGAAATGATGATTAAAAATAACACAACAAATGATTTTGCTGATAAATGCTACAAAGTCATTTCAAAACAATTTATAAGAAGTTAATACAGAGAGCTAACAGTTAATGAAGTTAATAAGTTATTAAATTGACTTTTAGCTGAATAGCAGATAGAAGAATGAGTCTGTATCTTTTAAGAATGCTATGTAAAGATGAATGCATTTAAGATTATGTAATTAATTAAAATCATTCTTGCACAGCTAAATCTAAGTATAAGAAAAGTGATTCTTTTAAAGATCTGACATTTAGATACTTTAAATCTGTTTAATTGTTTATTGAGTTTGAAATATATATATTAAGAGTTAAGCAATTCAGATATTGAATTGAACTGAAGTTTTAAAGTAATTATGTTAATGTAATTCTTTTAATCTCAGCTTACACACTATTGAGTGAAATTAGTTAATAAAATCATTAACAAATTATAAATATTAAAAGACAAGATATTCTGAATTGAGAAAAAGCTTAATGAAAAAAGAATTCAGCTACATATGATGAAAGACTCATCAACTGAAGATGACATATATTTTAAGTTTTAATTATGAAATAAAAAGAATTATATTGATCTTTATGATCACAGATTGTTTAATTAAAGAGTTACTTTAATACAATATTTTAAATGAGCATTTCATCAAAACATTGAGAGCATCATTCTTGATGATGAGATGATCTTATGAAATTCATAAATGAATACAGCAATACAGCATGAATTCAGAAAAAGTATCATTACAGAAATTAATTAATTTTAAGTCTTTTATTGCATCTTTGATCTTCTTCATCTCAACAGTGAGCAGATCTTTCACTATATACTTTATAATTAATATTTAGCACTTAATTAATGCATTATATCTATTCATCATTAATTTAAGATTCATTCTTATTTAAAGACTGATGACACAGAACAAGTTATTAATGTAATTGTCACTCAGTTAAGTCAGTCACTCAGTCAAGTCACCTTGCTGTTGCTTAATTAACTCTTGTTGAAACACCTTGAATTATTGAGATTATCATCTTTCTAGACTAACTACATGAAAACTGAATTATTCATGGGCATTTTCTTTCAGATCAGCTTCACAAATTCAATTTTGCCTTTTAATGCATGATATTTAGCTATTTTATCAGTCAATTTCTTCACCTTCTTCTCTGCCTTCTGCATCATAGCTTTATTCTTGTCAACAGTAAGAACTTAAGCATTTTCAACACTCTTTTATGACTACTTCTTTCACTGTTGCTTCTGCTTGTCAAGCAGCTTCTAATTAATTCACTGTAGAACTGTTCTATTCATCACAGCTGTTAAAGCTGTGTCTTTTAGACTTAAGACATGTGTATACAATGACAATGTTATATTTACTATGATCTCATTCACAAACTGATTGATTTGAGTTGCTGTACTAGGTGTGACAGTGATGTTGACTTGAACTTCATTGAAATTTGTAAAGAAGACATAGAGTGAGGTCTTTAATTAATAATTTTGAAATAACAATGAAAGAATTGAACAGAATAAGATCTGTATCTCATTATGCACTTAAAATGTTTTGAGTTGTGATTGCTGTTAATTTAATCTTCTGATAGTAGTGTAGAAAGTTCAGCTTGTTGACATTGATGATCTCATAATGTAAGTGAGTATAAACACACTTCTTATAGATCTTGCTCAATGACTCAAAGACTTCAACATTCAATGACTGCAGCAAATGAGTTGAATGTGAAGAAAAACACAAAGTCACAATGCTGTGGTCACAGCAGTACTGAATAAAGTCAGTGAAAACATAACTTTTGTGATCATTCAGTACTAGTAGTTGATGAGTGCCTTGAGTCTGAGTTTTAGTGTGTAAATTGAAGGCCTCAAGTCACTGAAGCTTTATTGCATTAGTAGTTCAGTCATTGTCACTAATTTGTAGAATAGTCTGATTATTCTTAATAGAGTTCAGTCATGTCTGCTGTATCAGCTTGCTCTTGAAAATGAAGTAGAGTGAAAGAGTAATGTCATTGAATAATACACACTCAATAAGAGACATTCAGTTCTGATTGTCAGTCTGAACACTGAAAGCTTGTGTTTCTGTGTGTTGTACTAGAACTTTGAAGCTCTCTGTGATGTTCATTGCAAATTTCTTTTCATTCATGTTATATATGTCTGACTTCAAAATACCATGCTGAATTCACATGAAGTTGTATAAATTAAATCATTTTTAAATGATTTCAAGATTTCTGACATTCTTTCAATTCTGATTAAGATTGCAGCTATACTGTGTCTTGAAGTCTGAATGTTAATGCAGAAAATTCTTATATCAATGTTGTTTTAGAGAATTCAGATCATCTTTGATTGTCATTAGGTGCTTTGTCATGAATTTCAGCTGTTCAATTTATGAAGGTTGTCTTCAAGCTGTCATAGTATCAATTCATCAAATTAAAGCATTCTTCTCATGCACTGACAGTCATTGTTGATCTGTCTGAAAGATCTTTGCTGATTGTCTTTCTTTTTAATGAGCTTGTAGAGTAGATTGAGGTAGATCATAGATTCAAGCAATCTTGTAAAGAAAAACTGATGAATCATTGTTTAAATCAGCTAAGGCAAGACTATATTGTGTGAAAATATCAAGAATTGACTTAATTGATTCATCTGAGGTCATTGTGAATGTATGGTGATGACAAGGTGAACAACAATGTTGATGAGAATGTTTATGACTAATGAGGTGGCTTAACTGAGTGGCTGACTCAACTGAGTGGTGATTACATTAAGCAATTAGTTAATGTGATTGCAGTCTTATTTACAGAATTAATTCTGAAAAATTTGTGCTTTATTTATTCATTTAATTAATGAAAATTTAAATGAATCAAAATCAAGCTAAAGTACATACAGAATTCTGAGAAACTTTCTAACTGTCTTATTATTGAAGTTTACTATGAATTTAACAGTTATGCAGACAAATTATTCAGTTTTTTTTGCAAAATACAAATTAATAAATTTTAATTTTTTTCTCTTAAAACTTCTGCAGAATTTCAATTGTTCTTTTAAGTCTTCAACAGATTTATTTATTAAGATTGAACTTGCATTTAATGTTTGATGTGTATTAAGTGAAGAGAATAAGACATGCAATAGCTTTTAATAGAATACATTAAGCTTGCAGAAAAACATCTACAGCATAAGCATCTTAATGTATAAATTTTATTTAAAGACTTCATTGTTATATTGATCAAAGCTACTGCAGTCATAAGATCAGATCAATTTTATATAAAATTATCTTTACTTTATTTAATCTTCAAACAACTACAAAATAATTAATCATGAACTTTTGCTCTGTCACTTTAAGAGTTCTCAGATTTAATGAATAAAGCAAAGAATAAAAAATTGTAAAAGCAGTAAAAGTGATAAGAATTTCAAATTGAGATTAAATGATGTTAATATGTTGTCAAGAAGTCTTTTGTAATGCTTAAAAATAAAGAATCAACATTGTTATATATGAACTCTGTGATTAATGCTTTCAGAGACAAAAGCTTTTATAAGTATTTAATTAAAATTTTAAACATTAATATTGACACATAATTCTGTAATTATTCTATGTGATTTCTCAAAACTTAAACAAAGCAAGATTGAGCTGAAGCAGCTGATGAAGAACAATGATAACAAAATTTATTAAAGTTATAATATTATTTTTAATATTATTTGCATTATCAATAAACTCATCATCAAAGCTGTCACACTTCAGAGACATAATGAGTATGATTTTATCTGTTTAAAATAATTAATAAATTATATTATACATATTGCAACTCATAAGAATTCACAAGTCAATCTGCTTTTCTATAATTAAAAATATATTTTTCATTTATTAAAGACTTTTACTGTCTGTATTAAAGCAGCTGTGAATGCTTTGAACTTAACTATAATAAATATGTATTATTAATGAAGTTAAAGTAACTTCTTATATTAGCAGAGATATTTAAAAAGAAACATTTACTTTTTATATTTATAGATAATCTCTTCAAAAACTTAATCTTCTATTTTACATACTTAAATTCTCTTACACTGAATGATGCAGCACTGCTATAAGTTTAGTTAACTTAAATTGTAGCTCTCTCAGTCAGCACAGAGATTGTATATTAACTTATTGAGAGTTAAATGATACACATTATAATTAATTAATATGAGATAAAGACTGTTGTTTAAGAATTTAAGAAAGAAATTGCTGAATGAAGAACAAAATTAAGAATGATTATACTGAACTGAATTGAAGAATGTTAATCTAATAATGTTAAACTTAATAAGATGATGTTTTTATGTTCATAAATCTTCAAAGATACTCAAACTTAAGAAATAGAAACTCAGAGTCTTGATTAATTAAGTTATATAATAAATATCTTGCAGTAATATTATAAAATGATTTAAAAAGTTAATTTTTCTTTATTTATTTTTACATTTCTTTTCTCATCTCTTTTCTCATTTCTCACCTCATTTCTTACCTCATTTCTCATCTCTTCCCATACTCACACTGATGAATAAGAAGACAGTTATATAAGTAAATACTTTTTTTAATTATAAAATTACTTTACATACAGTATCTACTTAAGTGCAATGACTCTTATCTATTCATTATAAATATATATTGTTGTTTATGCACTCTGTCATAATCTTTGACATGAAATCTTAATGTTAAGATACAACTAACTCTTAACTCTTTAGTAATAAATATTCTTATAATGCTATACACTGTTCATTAAGCTTTCTGAACAAAAGCTTTAGAATATTTATGAAAGCAATATCTTTATTGTGCATATTAAATTTATGATATAACTTGTTAAAATTACTGTAGCATTATAGATGAAGATTACAAATCTGTAATGCATTAATGAGTATAATGTTAAAATTAACTTCTAAAGAGCAAGATCATTTTACATGTCTTGTCTTAAGTATATTTAATTTACAAATAATTAATTGCACAGTCATAGTCAACAATACTCTTAAGATTGTTTAGACTATAATTAAAGATCTTATTAACTTGTTAATCTGCTTTATAAATAATAAATTATGCATCAACAACATTTTAAAGCTAATCTGATATACTAACTAAGATAGAGAGTTTAACATAGCTTTATTTCTTACTTCTTATATTTGTGAATTACAACAGACAAAATACAAGTTAAAAAGTGCAGACAGAGCTGTAATTATAGTTAAATATCTATTTATAATGTTTTTTGTGTCTTTATCATTTATCTGTTGAATATAGAGCACTTTGCATATCTGTTATGTGACACAAATCTTAAGTAAGCATTATATAGTCAGCTTTTATTATAATTAAAATAATTAAGTTACTTCATTTCTTCATTTTAACATCATCATCTTCTTCACAATCTTCATCTCTATTCTCATCTTCACCATCAATGCTCAGTAACTTATTAAGATATATTGCTTTTAATAATTTTTATTTTTTAATGAATTCTTTATTAATATCTTCATCATTATTATCTTTATTTATATCTTTCTCATAAATTCTCATTAAATTATTAAGATACTCTCTTTTCAACAATCTTTCTTTAAGAATAAACTCATCATCATTATCATCATCATTTTTATTCTTTTCTTCTTTCTCAATTTTAGCTAAACAGTTAAGATACTTTTTTCTTCTTAATTTTTCATTAAAAATAAATTTATCTAATATTTAGATATATTGAATGTTCACAGTGTCTGACTTAAAGTTATTTAATAAATCTTAAAAAACTTTCTTTAATAGACTGATCATCAGGCTTTTTCAAAGCTGATTTTTCACTTATTTTGCATGTCTTGTTAGCTGTGAACAATCATAGTGACAAGAACTTAAAGAATTTGAACAAAACTTTAGCTGTATGCATTAAGCTTGAAAGTGATCTGATTTTTATGATTTTAGACTCATTTTGTAAAGAATTGTGAGAGGTTTCTAATAATGTAAAAATTACCAAAATTACTCAACAAACAATGAAAATTATACAATATTACAAGTTGAGTCAGACCTCAATGTTGAGCTTAACAGATCAGGTCAGGTTTTGAAAGTTGAGTTTAACTTAACTTGATGGTCACTTTATTCTTTAACAGTTAATAAATATTGCTGAAGCATTCTAAAAGTGTTGATTCATTCTTTAAATTAAAGTTTCTTTTTGCAGAATTTTAAGATCAGATCTTATAGACAATGTTATATCTTTTATAATTAAATATTATTTAATCATCAGAAAATTCATTGTCTTCAGAATATTTTGTTGTCATCTTTAATTCATAAAATAATGCTGAAAGTAACACTGCACAATGAGATTAAATCTTAAATTTAACAGAATCTTGTACAATTCATATATTATTATTATGAATAGAATGTTTATTCTTAATCTTTTAAGTTTAATTCAAACATAACTGAAAACAAATCATCATTAAGAACTCAACATTAAACATTATTGTATTTTATCATTTCTTATTATAGCTATTATGCATTCTGTTCTCATAAACATTAAATCAGATATAAAGATGTTTATGTGTTCACTTTAAAGTTAATGAATGTTTAAAGAAAAGAAAAAAAAACATTATCTTTATTAAGTTAAAGTTACTGAGAAATATGTTGATATTTAGATAAGATTGTAATTGCAAAGAGTTGTTAATAAAGATAGTTAAATTTTAATGTGTTTTATCATTGCTTTATTAATGAATATTTAAGAGCTAAGAGAAAAGCATTATTATGATGAAATGATAATAAAGAGATATTGATATGTTTATTAAAAAGTGATTGAGCAGTTTTTGCAGCTTTGTAAATTACAGTAATATGTTTTTGACTATAAAAATGTTTTAATTTTAATTGAATGTCAAGTCTGCTGAGTATCTTACACATTGTGTTGATCAAATTTTTTACATTAAAGATTATATACTTAAGTTCTACTGATATTATGACAGTACAAGACTTCTAAACAAGTTCTAGAATTGTCTTTAAATATTTATTAATGAACTGATTGAAAAGACTGTTAATGACTGTAATATTGTTAAAATAATGATATTGAGATTTTTTCTTTTTATTTAAGATAAATTAATAAATATCATCAATACTGATACAGTTCTGAATATATATGTACTGATATTAGATATAACTCTTCAATAAGATGTTAAATACATCAATTTTGCAAAGCTAATTTTTTCAATAATTAAAGTCATTGTTCTTTAAAGCAGAGTAATAATACTGCTGTAGTTTTCTTTATATTTATATTATTGTTGAATCTTAAACATTAAAGAGTTATCTATTACTTATAGATTGATTTCTTTTAATATGTGCTCTGATATTTTTCAGTAAATGTGATGAAAAATAATACTAAGATAGCAGAGAGATTTCATGATCTTTATAATAGATAGAGTAAAGTTAAATATTTAAGTTAATTATAAATGTTGATCTTGCACATAGCATAGTGCTTAAATAATCATGATAAACATGATATTAAACTGAGTTCATATCATTTTGTTAACTATAACTGTAGATATTCTCTGACAGAAGTTTATCTTTATAAATATTAACATTAATTTTATTAATCATTTTACAGACTCTTTTTCATAAGACTATTACATTATTGTTGATTTGAAAGATATTCAGAAAAGTGTTGTATATTGACATTGCATGTATTTAATTAATGAATGCAATAAGAATATCTAAAATTTCTTTAACATCATTGAAGACTTAACTTTATTCATTAGTTAACAGAGATTATAATATTAAAATCTTTTATTTATTATGAAGAAGAAATGACACTACAAGAACAACTTATATAACTTTACTGTTTTGATTCTTTCAATCTGATCAATCATAGAGAAAATTCACAATAAAGATTAGTAAATAATATTATGAATAAGCTGTAATGTCAATTAAATCTTATAACATCTCATTCTTCTCTCAGCACTTTTGTCAAGAGCTAAAAATCTTTTTTAAGTTTAATGAACTCAGTAAAGATAATGTATAACTGTAGATACACACTGTAGATATAAGATCACTTTAATAAGATATAAATTGATCAGAGTATCTTATAAAGATGATGTGAATTCTTAATAATATTATATAATTAAAGAGAAGAAAAAAGTCTGTTTTTTAGATAAATATTTAGAGAAATCTCAATGAACTTTATATAATAATTCTTTAATAAGATATCTTCATTACAATTATATCTGTAGAGTCTTAAACAGACAATGTATCTCTTTTAAATTTAAGTTATATTAGATAAATAGACAGTAACAAGATTCTTTAAATTACTTTGAAAGATGATTCATTGTAATAAGTTGTTTAAGAATGAAAGTGATAAATTATTAAATTTTAATGATAATTATTAATAAACTGCTTAAAGTCTCATCTTAATTGCTGTAAGTTTAGCTGAAAAGAGTCTTACTAATTTACTGTTTAAAAAGATTTTTCTTAACTTAAGATTAATAGAATGATTCTTTAATGCAAAGTTGCTTTAATTCTTAATATTTAATTATGTCAAAAGACTCAGATCTAACAGCTTAAATCTGACAACAGTGTTTTATAATGATTTAAGATGCTGTTCTAAATATATATTAAAATATAATCTTTTGCTTAATGATATGACTACTTTTATGATCAAATTTTTCTTTAAATTTAATTTTATATATTCTTTAAGATTTCAGTTCTCAATGATAGTTCTGTCATCAAATTTCTTTATTTCTTTCACAAATAATTTTATTAAAAACAAAAGTTCTCTTTTCTAAACTCTTAAATTGAGCTTCATCACAAAACTGATTCTCTATTATGTAAATAAAGCATTTACTTGAGAAAGTGTAAGTCTGATATAATCAGACTTAAGTAAAAAGTATTAATGCTGAAATTTAAGAATTTTTAAAATCTTTAATAAAGTAATGATTAAACAGAGTTTATCTATGTAATCTGTGAATGCATGAACTAGAATGATGCTATAGAGCAATAATGAGAACTTTTATATGATTAAAAGATAGTTAGTTATGCTGATATTAAAATATAATTAAAATCATAAATTGCTGTCTGATTTCTGTTTAATTCTAAAAGAATGTGCAAGAAAACTGTAACTATATATAAGTGAGAAATTACATAAAATCTAAGATCTAAACTTAAATTTCAACACACTTTCTTAAGCTCTAATTCTTCAAATCATACTTTTAAAATAAATAATGTTTATAACTGTCTTTCATCACAATGTCACAGTCTCAGCAAGACTTACATAAACTTTTATGTTTAAAGAGATCTTAACTATATATCTACTGCATAGAACTTCTGTATTTCAGTAAATTTTATAATAATGTCTTTTTCTTTTTCTTTTTCTTTTTCTTTTTCTTTATCTCAGTCTCTTATAGACAACAAGATAAATAGATAGAGATAGAATGCTGTAGAATTTGTTGTTGTGTCATGATTAGTGATTTAAAAATGATGATAAAGACAATAGTAAGATGTAAAACTTCTTATAATTTAGAAATGAAGCACAGACAATTAGATAGATTTAATGATATTTAAAGACTATAAAATTTTTATAAAAATGAATATGCATTAACTGAGCTCATAATTTATTAAAATGTGACTGAATTGCTGTCTGATTTCTATTTAATTTTAAAAAAATGTGCAAGAAAACTGTGACTATACAAGAAGTTTACTATCTCAGCACTGAAATAAATGATAACATAAATTTCTAATTAAGTAAGATCTTTATGTAAGACTCTTTATAAAAGATTGTAAGCATAACAGTTTTAAGCATACTTTATGTAAGATTTTTAAATTACTTAAAGATCTTATTTAAAAGTCTTACTTAGAGATTTTACTCAGAGAGATAAAGATCTTGATTAAATTTTTGCTTAAATACTTACTTAAACATTCACTCAAATACATGCTCTGAGATACTTGCTGAGACACTCACTTAAATACTTACTCTGAGATACTTACTTAAACACTTACTTTAAGACTCTTGCTTAAGCATTTACTTATAATCTTATGTCTTGATCTCAGTCTTTAAATATGTATTACTATGCTTTTAATAATCTTGCTGTTGTCATAATTAATGAGCTAGATTGCTGAAGAGAAAAGCAACACTGTAAAAGTGTATATAAAAATATTCTGTTTTAATTGTTTTGAGTTTGTTAACAATTCATGACTTTATACACATTGATATAATTCTAAAAATTAAATAACATTGTCTTGTTCTGTTATATTCACTGAATCTCTTCAAGATTGTCTGTACTATGACTTGAAAACTGTATACTGAATTATTGATCATTTAAGTAGATGTGTTAACTACATAGTTTATCTTACAAATAATAAATTATAAATTACATCACTATGAAAAATTTATCAATCTAAAAATCTGAAATTAATAAAATATAAGTTATAGTAATTTCTTTAAGCTTTAACACTAAATCAATTCTTTTAAAATACATTATCTCAAAATTAGTTCTTCTCTGTCAATGCAGTGCTTCATCTTAAATTAAAATTTCATCAATTCAGAAAATTTTTATTTTTTAAGATTAACTATTTGTTTCTTATATGCTTGAAGTGCTTCAATCTTAGATAGATCAGTAGACAATAAAGAATGATAATAGATATCATAATTGATATAGAATAAACATAAAAAAGATTTATTACATAATCTACTATCTTTAATACATTAAAAACATTTGTTCTTTGTGTTCTGTATAAGAACATACTTCAAAACAATTAACAATCAAGAAGCAAGATTCTGTTAAGAAAAATATTTATAAAGTAAATATTTAAGAAAGATTATCTAAATAATTCTTCATTCATTGCATCTCTTAAACATATGTTTAAGAAGAAGTAATAAATATCTGAAGAAAGAAATTTAAGTTCAGTTTTAATTAATATTTTTTAAGTATTTTAATGATCTTGTCTCTGTATTCTGTCTTATACAGATAAAACTTTAAAGAATTTTTTTTATTTACTCATCAATAATTTTATTTTAGCTGTCTCTCATCAATATTATTAATGCTTAGTTAATTCTTTAATCTTTAGAGAGCAACAGAAACTTAAATTAAAACATTTATTGTATGAAGTCTTTTTATTATATATAATTTGATATTTAACACAATAAATACATTTTTTCTTAAAATTCTATTTTTATCTAAGCTGTCATAATCTTATTCATTACATCTTGCTTTTCTTTTTGCACAGCAGTGACATTTAATAGCAGAATCTTATTAATCTTATTATTTTATTCATTTTATTTGTAAAACTACTGCAAAATAATACTTCTGTATTTAAATCTGTTCTTTTAAATTTAAAGAACAACACTGTAGTTCTTTGTGCTTACATCAATTATATAAACTTTATTTATCACAAAAATATGTTATGCTGACACATTAAACACACTTCTCTATAAGATTCTGCTCTCTTCTGAATTGTTTTAAAATAAAGAATGTAAAAGTTAACTTATAAAATCTATTATTTAAAGAAAGTTAATTGTCTTCATTCTTATTCTTGTCTTCATCATCTATATATTATTATTTGTTCTATTAACTCCCTATTCAGTCCCTATCTAGGTCTATGAGAGCGAAGCGCCTTTGCAAAGGAAAAACCCAAATGGAAAACCTTAGTCCCGCCCTGCAGGCGCTCCGCCGGCGTGGCACTGGTGTGTTGCCATTGCCTCTCAGGTGCATCAATGGCCTATAAGCTGTCTGCCTCTTGAACATTTGCTTCCACTAATCAGTGAGTGATCTCTCTTGGTTTCTTGAACCCCCTGGTTCATTGAACCTAGTCTGGTTCGTTGAACCTACCCTGGTTCATTGAATCATTGTCCAGTCGTCCAGGTGCGCAAGGCTATTGTAACCCAAGGTATCTTCCTGGGCAATTTCC
>JAABUY010001727.1_pt1 | contig 28232 bp, 17 predicted proteins | sample 5560271 | NCBI WGS metagenome assembly JAABUY01 (sample SAMN10711886, study PRJNA513374) | rock metagenome | isolation source: Antarctica rocks | place: Antarctica: Victoria Land, University Valley | reverse complement strand
GCGGCGATGCTCGACACGGCCTGCGCGAAGCTGCGCGCCCGCTCCGGCTCCGCCGCGTCTTCGAGCAGCAGCGCGCCGGACACGCCGGCCGGGCCGCGCACCGGCAGCACCGACAATGTGCGGCTGCCGAACGGGCGCATCAGCAGGCGGTGCAGCTCCGCCGTGCGCGGGTCCGCCGCCGCGTCCACCCCGTCGACCGCCTCGCCCTCGTCCAACGACCGGAAGAACCGCGGCAGCTCCGAGCGCGACAGCTCCAGCCCGTCGATATGGCCGCCGCCCTGCTCGAACAGGTCCTCGCAGCGCAGCACCCGGCCCTCGTTGGCGAGGCGCCAGACGCTGGCGCGGCGGGCGGCGCCCATCTCGGCCAGGCCCTCGGTCAGGCCCGGCGCCAGGCGCTGCGGGTCGAACAGCCCAGGTTGCTGGGCCAGCGCCGACAGCGCGCGGGCCTCGCGGGCGCTGTTGTCCCGCTGCTGGGCCAGCGCCCGCGCCATGCGGTCGGCGCGGCGGTTCTGCCGCACCAGCAGCAGCCCGAGCAGTGCTGCGAGGCCAATCGTGATGAGCGACAACAGGAAGTTCTTGCGGCTGTTGTCCTCGGCGAACCCCGTGAAGTCGGACTGAGGTGCTGCGATCAGCAGCACCCAGTCCAGCCCGGCCGCCGGCAGGCGCGACGCGAGGGCCACAAAGGGCGTGCCGCCCACGTCGACCGTGCGGCTGCCGTAGCCCTCGACGCGGAAGCGGTCGTAGGCGGCGGTGAGGGCAGGGGAGTTCAGCGCGTCGGTGGCGGTGGGCACCACCTGCCGGCCGTCCGCGCCGACCGGGCGCACCAGCCCCGGCGCCGCGATCACATTGCCGGCGCTGTCGACGATGGCGGCGCGGCCCGTGCGCCCGATCTGCAGGGAGGCCAGGAAGCCTGACAGCGCTTCGAGCGTGATGTCCACGCCGAACACGCGGTCCACGCTGCCAGCCTGGGTGAAGCGGATCGCCGCCGTGATGCCGGGCACCTGGGTGGTGAAGAAGATGTACGGGGACGACCAGTAGATCCCGTCGGTTTGCAGGGCGCCCTGGTACCAGACACGCGCGCGGGGGTCGAAGTCGTCCTTCGGGTCGGTTGCGCTGCTCAACGGCTGGCCGGCCGCGTCCAGGTGGACGGACGTGACCTGGCGCGCATCGGGGCGGTTCAGGATCAGCTTGGTGTCGGTGCCGCCCGCCGGGTCGCGCCGCACCATGGTGAAGTCGCCGTTGCCGTTGGCGACGTAGAAGCCCTCCAGGTTCGGCACCTGGTTGAGCATGCTGGCGGCGAAGCCCTCGATCGCGGCCTGGCCGTCGGAGATGGCGTTGCGCGCCACCATGTCGCGGGCGATCAGCGCCGCCTGGGTGGCGGGGTTGAGGTAGCTGCTCACCTCGCGGGCGATGCGCGCCTGCAAACCGTCCAGCACTGCTCCGGACAGCACGAGGGCGCCCTCGCGGTTTGCTTGGTAGCTGTAGAGCGAGATGCCGAGGATGGAGAGGATGACGAGCCCCACGCCCAGCACCGGGCCGCCGACGCGCCGGAGCAGGTGCCGCCGCTGCGTGACCCGCCTACCGCTGATGTCGACGATCTCGTTGTTGGCCAATGACTTGCCTCCTTGGCCAGCGGCTGGGCTTGCGTCAGCTTAGTGAAGGCATCTGTTGGGTCGTTAGGCTCTGTTGCACGAACGGTTGTCCATGGCGGCGACCTCACCAATGCCACCGATGTTTTCATTAGCGCGAACGGCGTCATTTAGTAGAATGCCTGGTAAAGCGGGAGTTGTCGATAACGTGCCGTCTGCCTCCAGGATTATCGCATTTGAAATGGATGGCTCCGCTGAAACCCTCTCCCCTCGGTAGAGCGCCAGGATGCCAGGTGTTCCGGCCGCTGTCGGACAGCGACTGCCCACTGGCGCGGGCGCAGCGGCCCGAGTTTTACGCTTGATGGTGAATAGGCGTGGATTCCTAGTGGTCAGCATCCAATGCTTGGCACTCGTCGAACCTGCCTAACTCAGGCCGCATATAAATCTCCGAGAGCTTCTTCTATTAAGCTTCAACCACTAGCAAAAAAGTTGGCGGGTCGCCCGCCTCGGAGCCAAGTGCTATGGCCCATCGCGTCTGGCAAATAACGATGACGACGCTGCGAAGCCTCCTTTTTCGTGCGCCACGGCCCATAGCCTTGCAGACTGCGCAATCCTGCCCTACGCGGAATGTAGCCTTTGAACCCCCGTAATGGAGACCATCGTATGAAGCGAACCATCCTATCAGGCGCCATGCTGCTCGGCACTCTGGCGCTTTCCCTGCCGGCGATGGCGCAGGGCAGCGGCTCTGCCACCATCGACACCGTCAAGTCCCGCGGCCAACTGGTCTGCGGCGTCTCGACCGGCATAGCCGGGTTCTCGCTTGCGGACAGCAAGGGCGTGACCCAGGGCATCGACGCCGACACCTGCCGCGCCGTCGCCGCCGCCATCCTCGGCGACGCGGGCAAGGTGCGGTTCGTGCCGACCACCACCACCAACCGCTTCACCGCGTTGCAGTCCGGCGAGATCGATCTGCTCGTCCGCGATACCACCTGGACCCTGGGCCGCGAGGCCAATCTTGGCCTACTGTTCGCCGGGGTGAATTTCTATGACGGCACCGGGTTCATAGTGAAGTCGACGGCCGGCGTGAAGTCGGTCAAAGAACTGAACGGCGCCACCATCTGCGTGCAGCCCGGCACCAGCACCGAGCTGGCGATCGCCGACTACTTCCGGCTTAATAACATGAAGTTCACCCCGGTGCTGATCCAGGATCTGTCCGAGATCCAGGCGTCCTATCTCTCTGGGCGCTGCGACAGCTACTCGACTGACGCCTCTCAGCTCGCCTCGTTCCGTTTCCAGCAGGGTCCGAAAGCCGAGGAAAACATCCTGCTGCCCGAGATCATCAGCAAGGAGCCGCTCGGCATGATGGTGCGTAAGGGCGACGACAAGTTCTTCGACGTGGTGCGCTGGACCCTGTTCGCGATGATCCAGGCCGAGGAAAGCGGCGTCACCAGCAAAAACGTCGACGAGATGCTGAAATCGACCAACCCCGACATCCGCCGCCTGCTGGGCAACGAGGGCGACCTGGGCAAAGCCATGGGCGTCGACAACAAGTTCGCGGTGAACATCATCAGGGGCGTCGGCAACTACGGCGAGATGTGGGACCGCGACATCACCCCGATCGGCATCCCGCGCGGCATCAACAACCTGTGGAACAAGGGCGGTTTGCACTATCCGCCGCCGATCCGCTAGCACGCCTGCTTTTTGGCCGCCGCTGCTCAAAAAAAGGCCGCTCCAGTCTGGGGCGGTCCTTTTTGGCATGGCGACCGCATGGCGGCCATTGATTTCACGGCTATAATGACGGCAGATTGCCACCATGCGGCCACGGCATGCCTCCATGGCGCTGACCGCATGACAGTCGCAATGCCAGCCGCGCCCGCTTGACCGCGGCCTCTGAGGAAACCGCCCATGTCCGGCGCCGTCATCGACCCACGCCAATCGCCCGTGCGGGCGGCGCCCAAGAAGGCGCTGAGCCTCAGTTGGTCCGACCCGCGCTTCCGCAACATCGTCTGGCAGGTGGTCGTGCTGGGAGTGGTTGCGGCGATCACCTGGTACTTGGTGCAGAACACCAGCCGCAACCTGGCCGCCCGCCGCATCGCCACCGGGTTCGCCTTCCTGGGCCGCACCGCCGGCATCCCCATCGGCGAGGCGCTGATCGACTACGACCCTTCGGTCAACACCTATGGCCGCGCCCTCATCATCGGCCTGCTCAACACCCTGAAGGTCGCGGTCGTCGGCGTCGTGCTCGCGACCATCCTCGGCACGGTGGTGGGCGTGGCGCGCCTGTCGAAGAACTGGCTGATCGCGCGGCTGTCCGCGGTCTATGTCGAGGTCATCCGCGACATCCCGGTGCTGCTGCAACTGCTGTTCTGGTACACCGCGCTGCAAGGGCTGCCGGTCCCGAAGAACTCGTTCCATCCGTTGCCCGGCGTGTTCCTGTCCAACCGCGGCATCAAGGTGCCGCTGGTCGAGTGGTCGTCGCCGTTCTGGTGGGCGCTGGCGGCGTTGGTGCTCGGCATCATCGCCACCGTGACCTGGTCGCGCACCGCCACCCGCAACCAGGAGGCGACCGGAGTGCGGCCCAAGGTCTGGCCGGCGGCGCTCGTCTTCCTAGTTGGCTTCCCGGTCCTGGTCTGGGGCGCGCTGGGTGCCCCGTTCGCGGTCGAGATGCCGGAGCTGCACGGCTTCAACTTCGTCGGCGGCCTGACCCTCAGCCCGGAGTACGGCGCGCTCACCTTGGGCCTCTTGATCTACACGTCGTCCTACATCGCCGAGATCGTGCGCTCTGGCATCCTCGCCGTGCCGACCGGGCAGTGGGAGGCCGCTGCCGCCCTCGGCCTCCGCAACGGCACCGTGCTGCGCCAGATCGTGCTGCCCCAGGCGATGCGGGTCATCATCCCGCCGATGACGAGCCAGTACTTGAACCTGACGAAGAACAGCTCGCTCGCGGTGGCGATCGGCTACCAGGACGTTGTCTCGATCGACATGACGACGCTGAACCAGACCGGCCAGGCCATCGAGGGCATCGCCGCCGTTATGCTGATCTACCTCGTCATCAGCCTGTCGATCAGCCTCCTGATGAACTGGTACAACGCCCGAATCGCCTTGGTGGAGCGCTAGGCCATGTCCGAAATCACTGCCCGGACTACTGACCGGACCACCGCTCAACTCGCCGAGGCGGCACGCGAACCCGTGCCCTCCATCGCCGGCGTCCCCACGGCACCCATCGAACGCGCCCGCCCGGCCGCCGCCGCCTTCGCCCCGGTGGCATGGGCGCGGGCCAACCTGTTCAGCGGCTGGCTCTCGACCGCCGTCACCCTGGCGCTGATCTACCTGATCGCGCGCTGGGCCATCAGCTTCTTCAACTGGGGCATCCTGCACGCCGTCTGGACGGTGCCGCAGACCGCTGCCGGGCCGGACGCCTCGGCGTGCCGGGACGCCAAGGGCGTCGGTGCCTGCTGGGCCATGATCGGCGACAAGTACCGCTTCATCCTGTTCGGCCGCTACGCCTACGAGGAGCAGTGGCGCCCGGCCATCGTCATCGCGCTGTTCATCGGCCTCTACGCCGTCTCGGCCATGCGCCGGTTCTGGCGCAAGGAGCTGGTGCTGATCTGGGTGGCGACGCTCACCGTGATCGGCGTGCTGATGTGGGGCGGCGTGCTGGGCCTGGAGTACGTGCCGCAGGACAGTTGGGGCGGGCTGCCGATCACGCTGATCCTGTCGACCTTCGGCCTGGCGTTCTCGTTCCCGCTCGCCGTGATGGTGGCGCTGGGCCGGCGGTCGACGCAGCTTCCGGCGGTGAAGGCGCTGTGCGTGCTCTATGTCGAGCTGATACGCGGCGTGCCGCTGGTGACGGTGCTGTTCATGGCGAGCGTGATGTTCCCGCTGTTCATGCCGGAGGGCTTCAACCCGGACAAGCTGCTGCGCGCCCAGGTCGCCGTTATCCTGTTTGCCGGGGCCTATTTGGCCGAGGTGGTGCGCGGCGGCTTGCAGGCCTTGCCCAAGGGCCAGTACGAGGCGGCCGACGCGCTCGGCTTGTCCTATTGGAAGAAGACGGCCCTCATCATCCTGCCGCAGGCGCTGCGGCTGGTGATCCCGCCGCTGGTGAACACCTTCATCGGCTTCTTCAAGGACACCTCGCTGGTGCTGATCATCGGCATCTTCGACCTGCTGCTGGCCGGCAAGGTCGCGATCACCGATCCGGTTTGGCAGGCCTACAGCACCGAGCTGTATATCGTGCTCGCCGCCGTTTACTTCGCGTTCTGCTACGTCATGGCGCGCTACAGCCGTGGGCTTGAGCAGGAGTTCAGCCGGACCGCCCGGCGCTGACCCGGCACTGAACCAACATCAAGGGACCAACCATGAGCCAAGCCGCAACCATCGCCCCGCTGCGTTCCGACCCCAGCGCCGCCACCAACCGGCCGGCGATCCTGCTCGACAAGGTGAACAAGTGGTACGGCGCCATGCACGTGCTGCGCGACATCAGCCTGAGCGTGGGACAGAAGGAGCGCGTGGTGGTCTGCGGACCCTCCGGCTCCGGCAAGTCCACCATGATCCGCTGCATCAACCGCCTGGAAAGCCACCAGGAGGGCCACATCTTCGTGGACGGCACTGAGCTGACCGACGACCTGCGGGCGCTCGACACCATCCGGCGCGAGGTCGGCATGGTGTTCCAGAGTTTCAACCTGTTCCCGCATTTGACGATTTTGGAGAACTGCACCTTGGCGCCCATCTGGGTGCGCAAGATGCCGAAGGCCCAGGCCGAAGAGCTTGCGATGGACTATTTGACGCGGGTGAAAATCCCCGAGCAGGCCAAGAAGTACCCAGGCCAGCTCTCCGGCGGCCAGCAGCAGCGCGTCGCCATCGCCCGTGCGCTGTGCATGAAGCCGAAGATCATGCTGTTCGACGAGCCGACCAGCGCGCTCGACCCCGAGATGATCAAGGAGGTGCTGGACACCATGATCGGCCTCGCGCACGACGGCATGACGATGGTCTGCGTGACGCACGAGATGGGGTTCGCGCGCCAGGTCGCCGACCGCGTGGTGTTCATGGACCGCGGCGAGATCGTGGAGGCGGGGCCGCCGACCGAGATGTTCGAGAACCCGCAGACGGAGCGGCTGAAGCTGTTCCTGAGCCAGATCCTCCGGGGACACTGAAGGCGGCGAGCCGTCCCAACTAATCCCAACAAAATCGCGGGGGACCGAATCGGCGGGGTGCGGTTATAGTGGCGTCATGCCGAGCTTTACTTTCCTGCACGCCGCAGACCTGCACCTTGACAGCCCGCTGCGCGGCCTCGACGCCGGCGCGCCAGCGGAGCGCATCCGCGGCGCGACCCGGCAGGCCCTCACCAACCTCGTGACCCTGGCGATCGAACGCCGGGTCGCCTTCGTGCTGCTGGCGGGGGACCTGTACGACGGGGACTGGAAGGACTGGCGCACCGGGCAGTTCCTGGTGCAGCAGCTCGCCCGGCTGACCCGCGAGAAGATCGAGGTCGTGGCCATCAGCGGCAACCACGACGCGGAGCAGGTGCTGACGAAGAAGCTGAACCTCCCCGGCATGATGCGGGCCAACCGGCCCGAAACCCGCCGGCTCAACGGCGTGCCGGTCGCGGTGCATGGCCAGAGCTTCGCCACCCCGGCCGTCAGCGACAACCTGGTGCTGGCCTACCCCGACCGGGTCGACGGCCTGTTCAACATCGGCCTGCTGCACACCGCCTGCGGCTCGGGAGAACACGAGAACTACGCGCCGTGCAGCGTGGCCGACCTGGCGCGGCGCGGCTACGACTACTGGGCGCTGGGCCACGTCCACACCCGCAGCGTGGTGTCCGAGAACCCCTGGGTCGTGTTCCCCGGCAACATCCAGGGCCGCCACGTGAAAGAGGAAGGCTCCAAGGGCGCCACGCTGGTGACGGTGAACGGGGGCCAGGTGGCGGTGGAGCACCGGGCGCTCGATGTGCTGCGCTGGCTGCGGCTGGAGGTCGACGTGACCGGGGCCGCGGGGCAGGAGGCGGTGCTGAACCGGGTGCGGCTCGCGCTCGACGAGGCGGTGCTGCTGGCGGAGAGCCGGATGCTGGCGGTCCGCGTCACCCTGGTCGGCGACTGCGCGGCGCACGCGGAGCTTGTGCGCTCGCCCGACGCGACCCTGCAAGAGGTGCGCGCCGCCGCAGCCGAGGTAGCCAGGCCGGACGAGCTTTGGATCGAGGACGTGCGTGTCGTGACCCGGCCGGTGCTCGACCTCGCGGCCATGCGCACGCAGCCGGGCGCGGTGGGCGCGCTGGTCCAAGCGCTCGAACGGCCGGTGGCGGTCGATGCGGGCCTGCAAGCTTTCGTCGCCGACCAGCTTCGCCGGGCGGAGGGCGTGCTGGACGCGGACCACCCGGCGCATGCCATCAGCGCGGGCCATGTGCCGGAACACCTGGTCGAGCGGGCGCGGGCGCTGGTGATGGCCGAGCTGGCGCGGCGCTGAATGCGGCTGCGGCGCCTGCTGATCGAGCGCTACGGCTGCTTCGAGCGGGCGGACCTGGCCTTCGCCACCGAGCCGGGCCGCATCAGCCTGGTGGTGGCGCCGAACGGGGCAGGCAAGTCGGTGCTGCGGCAGGCGTTCCACGACCTGCTGTTCGACATCCCGGTGCAGACCGCCATGAAGTTCCGCTTCGGCTACCCCGGCATGGCGCTGCACGCCGAGGCGGTCGACGCGGACGGCACGGCGTTCGACTTCGGCTGGGCACGCCAGGGCAAGCCACCGCGCACGACGACCGACCCGGCCCGCTACGACGCACTGCGCAAGGCGAGCACGCCGCAACAGCTTGAACGGCTCTTTGCGCTGGACACCAAGCGGCTGCGGGAGGGCGGCTCGGACCTGAAAGGCGGGGAGACACTGGCCGGCGCGCTGCTGTCGGGCACCGGGGAGCTTGCGCCGGCCAAGGCGGTGCGGGCGGAGATCGAGGCGCGGCGGCAGGCGAATTGGGGGCCGGGCAAGAGCAAGCCGCCGCTCAACGCCGCGATGGCCGCGTTGGACCGCGCCCGCACCCGCTCCCGCGACACCGTCCAGCGCCCGGCGCACCGGGAGCAGCAAGAGCGCGAGCTGGCGAAGCAGCGGGCGGACCATACCGCCGCCAAGCAGGACCACCAGGACGCGCTGGCCGGCACGCGGCGGCTCAACCGCATCGCTCTCACGCGCCCGCATTTGGCAGCGCTGTCGGCGGCCGAGGACTGGTTCGTCGCGCATCCGGACGCGCCCGCGCTGCCCCTGGGCCTCGACCATCAGCTTGCGGACGCGCGCGGCGGGGTGGCGACGGCGCAGGCGAAACGGCTGGCGGCGCAGGAGGCGCTCGACGCCGCGGCGAGGCAGGCTGCGGGGATCGAGCGGGACACGGCGGCCGGGCGCCATGCGGAGGAGCTGGCCCGCCTGCCGGGGAAGCTGGGCGAGGCCGAGAAGGCGGCGAAGGACATCGTTGACCGCCGGGCCGAGCGGGCGGCGGCGCTGGTGCTGGTCGGCACGGCGCTGCGCGACATCGGCGCGGCGGTGCCAGTGGAGCGGGCCGGGTCGGTGGTGCCGCCCATCGCGGTCATGGCGGCGGCGCGGACGGCCATCACGGAGCATGCGGGGCTGCGCAAGGCGCGGGACCTGGCGGAGGCCCGGCTGCGCAAGGCGCAACGGGCGCAGGCCGACGCCGAGCAGGAGCCTGCCGCGGCAGTGCCGGCGCCCGAGGGCCTTGTTGCGCTGTTGCAGGAAATCCGCGCCGACCGGAACCCGGTCCAGCATGCCGCAGAGGCCGCCGACGCCGTATGCACGACGCGGGCGCAATTGCGCGCGGCGCTGGGGTCGACGCCGGGTTGGGCAGGCAGCGCCGAGGCATTGCGCGCGTTGGCGCCTCCGGCCGAGGCGGCGTTCGACCGGCTGGATGCGGGGCGCGTCACCGCCGCAGCGCAGGACCGGGACGCCAAGGCCGTGCAGGCCCGATTGACGCTGGAGCGGGACACGGCGCTGGGCCGCCTGGCGTTGCTGCACGAGCAGTCGTTGCCGGATGCCGCCGCCATCGCCGCCGCCAGGGCGGAGCGGGACCGCGGCTGGCGGCTGGTCCTGCGGCGGGCTTTTTCGCCGGGTCCGCCAGACGTTGGGGCAGAGCAGGAGTACGCCGGCGACGAGCCGCTGCCGCTGGCGTTCGAGCGGCGGCTCCGCGCCGCCGACGACCTCGCCGACCGCCGCATCGCCGAGTTGGACCGGGTCACGGAGGCCGATCGGCTGACCCGGCAGGTGGCGGCGCTCGGTGCGGAGCGGGATACGGCGTGCCATGCGGCAACCGTGGCAGCCGACGCGGCTGCCGATGCCGGGGGGGCCTGGCTTGTCGCGTGCGGGCCGCTCGGCCTTGGACAAGACTCGACCATAGCCGATGTGCGCGGCCTGCTCGCGGCGCGGCTGCGGGTGGTCGAGGCGATGCGGGGGGCCGAAGTCGCGGAGGGTGCGTCGGCCGCCCTGGCGGAGCGGCATGCGGCGTGGTCACGGCGGCTGGCGGCGCTGCTGGAGGTGCCGGACCCGCCATTGCCGGCGCTGCTGTCGCTGGGCGACGCACGGCTGGCGGCGGCGCAGGCGGCCGACCGGGCGCTGGCTCTGCAACAGGCGCGGCGGGACGCGGCGCAGCGGGAGCAGCGGGACGCGGCGGAGGCGCTCGCGGCGGCAGCGGCGGAGCTGTCGGGATGGGAGGCAGGCTGGGCGGCGACGCTGACCCGGCTCGGCCGGCCAGCCGGGGAGCACCCGGACGCGACCGCGGCGGTGCTCGACCGGATCGTGGCGCTCGACCAGTACGACCGGGAGGCGGTGACGCTCAATGGGCGGATCGTCGACATGCAATCGGACCTCGACGGCTTCGCCACGGTGGTGCAGGCGCTTGCGGAGGCGTTGAATGAGGCGGGCGGCGAAGCGGGGGCGCACGACCCGGCCACGACCGCCCGCGTGTTGGTGGCCCGGTCCCGCCAGGCGGCTGCGCTGGACAGCGGCTGGGAGCAGGCACAGGTCAACCTGGGGCAAAGCCGCAAGGCGCTGGCCGGCGCAGAGGAGAAACTGGCTCAGGCGCAGCAGGCGCTGGACGCCGCCATCGCCGCCGCCGGCGCCCGGACGGCCGAGGAGGCGGACGCCCGCATCGCGGCGGCGCGGGAGCACACCCGGCACGCGGCCATGCGGGACGCCGCCCTGTCCGGCTTGCGCGAGCATGGCGACAGCCTGTCGCGGGACGCCCTGCTGACGGAGGCGACGGCTGTGCCGCCCGAGGCGATGGCGGCCGAGCGGGACGCAGCCGAGGCCGCGGCGACCGATGCCGGCGCGCGGGCCGAGGCCGCCGCGGTTGGCCTCGACAAGCTCCGGCTCGCCTTCGACGCCGATGCCGAGGCCACCGCCGCGATCGAGGCACGCGCCGAATACGAGGCGGCCGGCGCGCTGTATGCGCGGCGGCTGGAGGAGCAGCTTGTCTTGCAGGTTGCGGCCGGCATGCTGGCCCGCGCCATGGAGGCCGTGGAGCAGGACGCGGGAGGCGGCGGCGTCAGGAGCATTTCCGAGGCGTTCGCCGCCGTGACGGACGGCGCTTACGGTGTCGCCGTGGCCGAGGACAGCCCCGACGGCGCGGCGCTGCACGCCATCGAGCACAGGTTCCCTGGGGAACGCAAGGAGCTGCACCAGCTCTCGGAAGGCACGCGAGACCAGCTCTATCTGGCGTTGCGCCTCGTGGCGCTGCGGGAGCACTGCGTTGCCGGGGCGCCGCTGCCGTTCATCGCCGACGATATCCTGCAAACCTTCGACGACAGCCGCGCCAGGGCGGCTCTGCGGGCGCTGGTGGACCTGAGCGCCCAGGTGCAGGTCATCGTGCTCACGCACCACCAGCACGTCGCCCAGCTTGCGGAGGGCTTGGCGCCGGGGTGCGTGGACATCCAGCGGCTTTGACCGGCCCGGAAGAACCGGCCTAGAAGAACTGGCGCAGCACGAAATACAGCGCCCCCGCCAGCAACGCCGCCGCCGGCAACGTCAGCACCCAGGCCAGCGCGATGCTGCGCACCGTGCTCCACTGCAAGCCGGACCCGTTGGCCGCCATGGTGCCCGCGACGCCGCTCGACAGCACATGGGTGGTCGACACCGGCAGGCCGTACACGTCCGCGGCGCCGATCGTCGCCATCGCCACCAGCTCGGCGGCGGCGCCCTGGCCGTAGCTCAGGTGCGTCTTGCCGATCTTCTCGCCGACTGTCACCACGATGCGCCTCCAGCCGATCATGGTGCCGAGCCCCAGTGCGACCGCGACCGACACCTTCACCCAAAGCGGGATGAACTTCGTGCCGGCGTCGAGTTCGCCCTTCCAATCCTTCAGCGCGGCGTTCTCGTCGCCGTTGAAGGCAACGTGCTGCTTCTCCATCCGCCGCACCGCTTCAGACGCCAGGAACATGTCATTGCGGACGTTCTGCACCTGCGCCGCCATGTCGTGCGCCAGGCTCGACATCGCAGCGTACACCTGTGGCTTGTCGAAGCTCTTGTCCTGCGGCGCCTTAGTGACCTCGCCGCGCGCCTGGTCGACCGGGACGGTCTCGCCCTGGGCGCGGGCGGTGAACATGCCCTCAACCCGCTGCGTCGCCTGCATGAAGGCCGGGGTGCTGCTGTCCGGCAGCGCGTGGTTCAGCGCATAGGCGGTGGGCGCCGCGCCGATCAGGATCAGCAGGCCGCGCATCCACATCGGCGGCTTGCTGTTGCCGTCCGGCGCCTCATAGAGCTGTTTGGACCGCACGACGGCCTTCATCAGCAGCAACAAAAGCGCAGCGCCGATGAAGCCGACAACCGGGCTCAGCAGCAGCGCCTCGAACACGCCCCAGACCTGCGACCAGTCCACGCCCGACACGCTCGACCCGGAGTTGAGCAACTGGTTCGCCAGGCCCACGCCGATGATCGAGCCGATCAGCGTGTGCGACGAGCTTGCGGGCAGCCCTAGCATCCAGGTGCCGAGGTTCCAGGTGATCGCGGCGATCAGCAGCGCGAAAATCATCGCATAGCCGGCCCCGCTGCCGACCTGCAAGATCAGTTCGACCGGCAGCAGGCTCACGATCGTGAACGCGACGGCGCCGGATGAGGTGAGCACGCCGAGGAAGTTGAAGAACCCGGACCAGATCACCGCATACTGCGCCGGCAGGCTGTGGGTGTAGATGACGGTCGCGACGGCGTTGGCGGTGTCGTGGAAGCCGTTCACGAACTCGAACGCGATCAGCAGCGCCAGGCCGAGCAGCACAAACGCGCCGGTGGCCAGCGGCGGGGCGCCCGCCTCCGACATGTCGTGCAACAGGCCCTGGACCACGAAGCCGACGCCGACGAGCAACAGGCCGATGAAAATGACGCCGACCGAGGCGTGCGGCTTGGCGTCGAAGTCCGGGCCGCGGCGCTGGCGGGGGTCCCAGTGGTCGTCAATGCGGCGTCTGACATCAGCCCTGTTCCGTTGAAGTTTCCGGAACCCTTAGCCAACCGTGAAGCCATATCCACGACAGGTCCGTGACAACCTACCAGTGTCCGATCACGAAATCCGGAGGGCCACCCGGTTGCAGCCGGGGCGGCCCTGCCAGCGTCGGTAGAACGATCAGTAGCGGTACAGGTCGTGCTTGAACGGGCCGGACACCCCGGCGCCGATGTACTCCGCCTGCTTCGGCGTCAGCTTGGTCAGCGCCGCGCCGACCTTCGCCAGATGCAGCGCCGCGACCTTCTCGTCGAGCTGCTTCGGCAGAGTGTAAACCTGGTTCTCGTACTTGCCCGGCGCCGCCGTCCACAGTTCTATCTGCGCCAGCACCTGGTTGGTGAACGAGGCGGACATCACGAAGCTCGGATGGCCCGTGGCGTTGCCGAGGTTCACGAGCCGGCCCTCGCTCAGCACGATGAGGCGCTTGCCGTCGGGGAACACGACCTCGTCCACCTGCGGCTTCACGTTTTCCCAGCGGAAGTTGCGCAGGCCCTCGATCTGGATTTCGCTGTCGAAGTGGCCGATGTTGCAGACGATGGCGCGGTTCTTCATGGCGCGCATGTGGTCGACCGTCAGCACGTCGATGTTGCCGGTCGCCGTCACGAAGATGTCGCTGCGGGGCGCGGCGTCCTCCATCGTCACGACCTCGAAGCCCTCCATCGCCGCTTGCAGCGCGCAGATCGGGTCGACCTCCGTCACCAGCACCCGGCAGCCGCCGTTCTTCAGGCTGGCGGCGGAGCCTTTGCCCACGTCGCCGTAGCCGGCCACGACGGCGACCTTGCCGGCCATCATCACGTCGGTGCCGCGGCGGATGGCGTCGACCAGGCTCTCTTTGCAGCCGTACAGGTTGTCGAACTTCGATTTGGTCACGCTGTCGTTCACGTTGATGGCGGGGATCTTGAGGGTGCCGGCCTTCGCCATCTCCCAGAGCCGGTGGACGCCGGTGGTGGTCTCTTCGCTCAGGCCCTTGATGTCGGGCAGCAGGTCCGGGTGGTTCTCGTGGATCAGCTTGGTGAGGTCGCCGCCGTCATCCAGGATCATGTTGGGGACCCAGCCGTCAGGGCCGCGCACGGTCGCCTCGATGCACTCCCAGAACTCCTGCTCGTTCATGCCCTTCCAGGCGAACACAGGGGTCCCGGCCACGGCGACGGCGGCGGCGGCGTGGTCCTGGGTCGAGAAGATGTTGCAGGAGGACCAGCGCACGGTGGCGCCGAGCGCGGTCAGGGTCTCGATCAGCACGGCAGTTTGGATGGTCATGTGCAGGCTGCCGACGATACGGGCATTCTTGAGTGGCTTCGAGGCGCCGTACTCGGCGCGCAGGGCCATGAGGCCGGGCATCTCGTCCTCGGCCATGAGGATTTCCTTACGGCCCCATTCGGCCAGGGCGATGTCGCGGACTTTGTAGTCGTGGGGGATGTTCACATCGGGCATGGTTTGGGGCTCCTTGGTTCGGGCGGCGGTATATAAGGATATCTTTAAGTGTGCAATGTGATTTGGCCTGTCCCTAGGTGTGTGGACTGGTGAGCAGCCGTGCTATGGTGAAACAATGGTTGCAGTTGCAAAAATACCCGTTCGAATGTCCGTAGAAGAGTTCCTAGATTGGGAACCAGGCGACGGCCAAGCATGGCAACTCGTCGATGGCGAGCCACAGGCTATGTCGCCCGCTAAGCGCACCCATGGAGCCTTGCAAAATGAACTGGGCAGCTTGATACGAAACCATCTAATGGCGCAGGGCGGACTTTGTTCGGTCATAAGCGCTCCCGGCGTCATTCCGCACGTTCAAGCCAGCCATAACGTGCGTATTCCCGATCTGGCAGTGACATGCGTCGATTATGAGGTGGAGGAGGCTGCCCTTGCTAATCCGGTATTGGTCATAGAAATCTTACCGCCGAGCAACCAAGCGGAGACTTGGTCCAACGTATGGACATACACGACCATCCCGAGCGTTCAGGAAATCCTGGTTCTGCGCAGCATGAAGATTGGGGCCGACCTGCTACGCCGACGCAAAGATGGTTCATGGCCGCAGGAGCCAGAAAGCATCACGAGCGGCTACTTGGTTCTGGAAAGCATCGGCTTCCGCGTGCTGTTGGCAGACATATACCGGACGACACGCCTGAGGCGGCCAACGGGCGAATAACCGCCCCTGGCCACCAAGCAATCAAGTATTCATCGCGTCAAAGAAGTCCTGGTTCGTCTTGCTATACTTCAGCTTGTCCAACAAGAAGTCCATCGCGTCCGTCATGCCCATCGGCCCCAGGATGCGGCGCAGCACCCACATCTTCGACAGTGTGCCGCGCTCCACCAGCAGCTCCTCCTTGCGGGTGCCCGACTTGGTGATGTCGATCGCCGGGAAGGTGCGCTTGTCCGACAGCTTGCGGTCCAGGATGATCTCGGAGTTGCCGGTGCCCTTGAACTCCTCGAAGATCACCTCGTCCATCCGGCTGCCGGTGTCGATCAGGGCGGTGGCGATGATCGTCAGGCTGCCGCCCTCCTCGATATTGCGCGCGGCGCCGAAGAAACGCTTGGGCCGCTGCAGCGCGTTGGCGTCCACGCCGCCGGTCAGCACCTTGCCGGACGACGGCACGACGGTGTTGTAGGCGCGGGCCAGCCGCGTGATGCTGTCGAGCAAAATAACCACGTCGCGCTTGTGCTCGACCAGGCGCTTGGCCTTTTCGAGCACCATTTCCGTCACGGCGACGTGCCGGGTCGCTGGCTCATCGAAGGTGCTGGCGACGACCTCGCCCTTCACGGTGCGGGACATGTCCGTCACCTCCTCCGGCCGCTCGTCGATCAGCAGCACGATCAGGAAGATTTCGGGGTGGTTGGCCGAGATCGCCGTCGCGATGTTCTGCAGCATCACCGTTTTGCCGGTGCGCGGTGGTGCTACGATCAGGGCGCGCTGGCCCATGCCGATGGGCGCGATCAGGTCGATGACCCGCGGCGTCATGTCCTTGCCCGGCCCCTTCGCGACCGATTGGAAGTTCTCGACCTCCATCTTCAGCTTGCGGTCGGGATAGAGCGGTGTGAGGTTGTCGAAGTTGATGCGGTGGCGCACTGCGTCTGGCGGCTCGAAGTTGATCGTGTTGACCTTGAGCAGCGCAAAATAGCGTTCGCCGTCCCGCGGCGCGCGTATTTGGCCCTCGACCGTGTCGCCGGTGCGCAGCGCGAAGCGGCGGACCTGGTTCGGGCTGATGTAGATGTCGTCCGGGCCGGGCAGGAAGTTGGCCTGGCTGCTGCGCAGGTAGCCGAAGCCGTCCGGCAAGATCTCCAGCGTGCCTTCGCCGTAGATCGCCTGGTCGTTGTCAGCGAAGTTCTTCAGGATCGCGACCATCATGTCCTGCTTTCGCAAGGACGATGCGTTCTCGACTTGTAGGGATTCGGCGAAGCTCAGGAGGTCGGCCGGGGATTTGGCCTTGAGTTCGGCGAGGTGCATGAGGCTGCCTCAGTGTGTCTGGATGTGCGGGATAGGGCGTGGTGCCGGCCGGTGCCCGCGGACGCGGCGGCAGACGCTATCTCGTTGGGAAAGAGAACAGGGCCTGAAAGGCCGCCGGTTCTTGGCATGGCGACGCTGGGCCTGCCCTGCATCGTCGGTAGTCAGTTGGCACCAGCAAACTGTGGCGTCAAGGGATTTCAGCGTGGCAGCCCAGAATACACTCCCCAATGCGCCCCGGAAGAATGCACCCTGACGCTTCGTCAGCGTTGATCCGATGCGCCGGCCGGTCATTTTGGCGGCCTGATGGGTGCTCGGGTGGGCCGCTCGCGGCGGTGCTTCAAGCGCCCGGCTTTCGCAGGGCAGTGCAACCCCGTGGCGGCACCGGCGTTCGGCGGCATTGGGAGAATCCGACATGACTGACGCGCCGAGCGTAAAGCCGTATAAGGGACCAGCCGGAGGTTGGGGCTCGGTGCGCTCGTTGGGCGCGATCTTGTCGAGGGAAGGCGTTCCAGTCAGCGGCGCCTTGGTGCTCACGCAGCAGAACAAGCCGAAGGGCTTCACCTGCGTCAGTTGCGCCTGGATCAAGCCGGCCGAGCCGCACGTGTTCGAGTATTGCGAGAACGGCGCCAAGGCGACCGCATGGGAGATCACAACAAAGCGCGTCGGCCCCGACTTCTTCGCCAAGCACACCTGCGCCGAGCTGGAGTCCTGGTCCGACCACGACCTGGAGGCGATCGGCCGGCTCACCCATCCCATGCGCTACGATGCGGCGACCGACACCTATGTCGAGGTCGGCTGGCAGGAGGCGTTCCAGGACATCGGCCAGCGGCTGCGTGCAATGGACCCGAAGAACGTCGTGCTCTACGCTTCAGGCCGCGCATCGCTTGAAACGTCCTACATGTATGCGCTGTTCGCGCGCCTGTACGGCACGAACAACCTGCCGGACAGCTCCAACATGTGCCACGAGCCCACGTCGGTGGCGCTGCCGCAGAGCATCGGGGCGCCCAAGGGGACCGTGACGCTGGAGGACTTCGACAACGCCGACCTGCTGATCTTCTGCGGCCAGAACCCCGGCACCAACAGCCCGCGCATGTTGAACGAGCTGCAGAAGGCGCATAAGCGCGGCGTGCCGATCATCACCTTCAACCCGCTGCGCGAGCGGGCGCTGGAGCGGTTCCGCAGCCCGCAACACGTGAAGGAGATGCTGACCTCGACCGATACGCCGATCAGCAGCCAGTACCACCAGGTCCGCATCGGCGGGGACATCGCTGCGCTGACCGGGGTCTGTAAGCACGTCTTGGCGCTGGACGACGCGGCGCAGGCCAGTGGTGGGCCGCGCGTGCTCGACGTGGACTTCATCGCCGGGCACACCCATGGCTCCGACGAGTTCGCCGAGGCTGTGCGCGCCCATCCATGGGAGGCGCTAGAGCACCAGTCCGGCCTGAGCCGCGGCGCCATGGAGGCGGTCGGGACGGTGTTCGCCCGCAGCAACGCGGTGATCGGCATCTACGGCATGGGCCTGACGCAGCACCGCACCGGCGTCGAGAACGTGCAGATGTTCGTCAACCTGCTGCTGCTGCGCGGCAATATTGGCAAGCTCGGCGCCGGCATCTGCCCGGTGCGCGGGCACAGCAACGTGCAGGGCCAGCGCACCGTGGGGATCACGGAAAAGCCGGAGCTGGCGCCGCTCGACAAGCTGAAGGAGCTGTACGGCTTCGAGCCGCCGCGGGAGAAGGGCCTCGACACGGTTGGCGCCTGCAAAAAGGTGCTGGCGGACGAGATCAGCGCCTTTGTCGAGCTGGGCGGGAACTTCATCCGTGCCGTGCCCGAGACGGAGGCGATGGAGCGGCATTGGCGCGATATCCCGCTAACGGTGATGATCTCGACCAAGCTGAACCGCAACCACGTGGTCCACGGCAAGGCGGCCTACATCCTGCCCTGCCGCGGTCGTATCGAGATCGACGTGCAGGCAACGGGGCCGCAAGTCGTGACCACGGAGGACACGAGCGCCTGCGTCCAAAGCTCGCACGGCATCCGGGAGCCGGCCAGCGAACATCTGCTGAGCGAGCCCGCCATCGTCGCCGGGATTGCGCAGGCAACCCTCGCCGCCAATGCGGCGGTGCCCTGGACGCAGTGGGTCGGCGACTACGGCCTGGTGCGCGACGCGATCGAGCGGACCTACCCGCAGTTGTTCGGCGACTTCAACCATCGTATGGAAAAGCCCGGCGGTTTCCACCTGCCGATCACCGCGCGCCAACGGGATTGGAAAACCCCGACCGGCCGTGCCAACTTCATCGTTCCCCGCAGTTTGAACGAGGACATCGCGGTCCCGGACGAGGACCGGGACGTGCTGCAGTTGATGACAGTCCGCAGCAACGACCAGTTCAACACCACGATCTACGGCTACCACGACCGGTTCCGCGGCGTACGCGGCACCCGTATGACATTGTTCATGCACGCGAACGACATAGACCGGCTTTCTTTGGCCGAGGGCGATATCGTGGCGTTGACCACCAAGGTTCACGACGGCGTGGTGCGGCGGGTGGCCGGGTTCATCGTGACGCCCTACGACATTCCGGAGGGCTGCATGAGCGCATACTACCCGGAAGCCAACCCGCTGATCCCGGTTTGGCACCACGCGGAGGGTGCGGACACCCCGGCTGCCAAGTCGATCCCGGTTACGGTTGAGAAACTTGATGTGCCGGCTCAGCATCTCGCGGCGGACTAGCCAAAGCGGCCGTTACGAACCGCCCTGATGCAGCAGTCTCCGCAGCAGGGGCGGCCATAGGTTAACCTGGGCATATATCAGCCCAAGGCGATCGCGTATGGCCCGGCTTGCTCCCGGCAACTCGTCATTGCGAGCCGGTTTTGGCGCGGCAATCCAGGGCGACATGGGCCAATATTTCGGCGCGTTGCCCTGGATTGCCACGTCACAAACGCCCCCCGCAATGACGAAGGGGGGTGAATGCGGTTGCCTTGTATATCAGTCCGGGCCGCCTCATCGCGGCAATAGGCGCCTGCTAGTCTGGTGCGCTCGCCACGATCCGGTATAACAGCTCCCCGCCGTCAGGACGGCCGAGCCGGACAAGTTCGCCAGGGCGGAAGACGTGGCCTTCAAAGGCCCAAAGCGGGTCGTCCTCGCTGGCCATGCTCTGCAAGGCCCAGCCCTCGTCGAGGCGGATCAACTCCGACCGCCTATCCTCCATCCCCGGACGGTTACGGGTGGCGAGCCAGGGAAACGGGTCGCTGTCGTAGGCTGCCGCATCGATTTGGCCCTGGGTGTTCAAGGCCAACCGTATCGTCAGCCGGTCCTCGAGATCACCCTCGGGGCGCCCCGGCCCTTTAGCCAGCAGCATAGTCAGCTTCGCCATCACCTCGCCTTAAATGCGCTCAGACGGTGGCCACCAGGCGTGGCTGCTTTGCAAGATGCGTGCGCTGGCGTATGTCCACTGGTCCTGGTTAGACCCTTTCACATAGCAACGCGAGAGACTTGGTTCAGGTTCAATGCGAGGCGTTGCCGCCAAGCCACTGTCGGGCCGCAGCTAGATTGCGACCCGTACGCCGAGTTCCACGACGCGGTCGCTGGGAATGCGGAAGAACTCGGTCGCCGGCACGGCATTGCGTGCCATGAACAGGAACAGGAACAGCCGCCAGGCTGGCAGCTTCGGCACCATGGCGCGCACCAGGACCTCGCGGCCGAGGAAAAAACTGGCCTGCATGGCGTTGTAGTCGACACCATGGGCGCCGAGTTCCTCCAACCCACGGGGGATGTTGGGGCTTTCCATGAAGCCGTAGCGCAGCACGACCCGATGCACTCCGGGCGCAAGCTCCGACACTTCGATCCGCTCGTCGGCCGGCGCCTGCGGCGTGTCGAGATTCTGCACGGTGACGAACAGGACTTTCTCGTGCAGCACCTTGTTGTGCTTCAGGTTGTGCAGCAGGGCCGCCGGCACGTAGTCCGGGTTGCCAGTGAGGAACACCGCCATTCCCGGCACCCGCACGGTGCGGGACTGCGGCAGGCGGGCGAGGAACGAGGCGAGCGGCAGGCTGTCCTGCTTCCACCGGGCCAGCATCAGCTCACGGCCGCGGTTCCACGAGGTCATCATCGCCATCAGCGCGCAGCCGAGCAGCAGGGGCACCCAGCCGCCCTCGGGGATTTTCAGCGCGTTAGCGGCGAAGAACACCAGGTCGACGGCGAAGAAGAAGCCGAACACCGAGATGGCGAGGGTGCGCGGCCAGTGATACTGGCGGCGGAACACCACCATCGCCAGCACGCAGGTACACAGGAAGGTGCCGGTGACGGCGATGCCGTAGGCGGCGGCCAGGGCGTCGCTGCTGCGGAACGCCAATACCAGGATCAGCACGCCGACCAGCAGGGCCATGTTGACCTGCGGCACGAAGATTTGCCCCTCCTCGGAGTGGCTGGTGTGCAGCACGGCCATGCGCGGCAGGAACGCCATCTGCATGCACTGCCGGGCGATCGAGAAGCCGCCGGAGATCAAGGCTTGGCTGGCGATAACGGTGGCGGCGGTGGCGAGCACCACCAAAGGCAGGCGCAGGCCCTCGGGCGCCATGAGGTAGAACGGGTTCTCCAGCGCGGACGGGTCGGACATGACCAAGGCGCCCTGGCCGAAGTAGTTCAGCACGAGGCAGGGCAGGACGAAGAACACCCATGCGAGCCGGATCGGCTGGGCACCGAAGTGGCCCATGTCGGCGTACAGGGCCTCGGCGCCCGTGACGGCCAGCACGACGGAGCCAAGGGCGACGAAGGCCAGCCAGCCATGGTTGAGGCAGATCATGGCGGCGTAGTACGGCGAGACCGCCATGAGCACGCCGGGGTTGCGGGCGACCTGGAACAGGCCCATCGCCGCCAACGCGACGAACCACACCGCCATCACCGGGCCGAACAGGCGGCCGATGGTGTTGGTGCCGCGCACCTGCACGGCGAACAGCCCCACGATGACGATGACCGACAGCGGCAGGACCAGGCTTTTGAAGGCCGGCGACACGACTTCCAGCCCCTCGACCGCCGACAGGACCGAGATGGCCGGCGTGATCACGCCGTCGCCGAAGAACAGGCAAGCGCCGCCAACGCCGATCAGGCCCAGCGCCGCGCGCATGGCGGTGCCGCGGGTGCCGCGCTGCGCCAGCGCCATGAGCGCCAGGATACCGCCCTCGCCATGGTTGTCGGCGCGCATGACCAGCATCACGTACTTGACGGTCACGATCAGGATCAGCGACCAAAAGATCAGCGAGAGGATGCCCAGGATTTCGACCTGGCCCAAGCCGACGCCGGTAAAATGAATCAGGCTGGCCTTGAAGGCATAAAGCGGGCTGGTGCCGATGTCGCCATAGACGACGCCCAGCACGCCCAGCAGGGCTGCCGCCCGCAACGGCCGGGCGGCGGCGGTGGGGATCGCGCCGACTGCCACGCTCATAGGCTTGCTCCGGAACGCATGGCTGCTGCGTTGTGCTGCAACGTCATTCGACATCCATCAATCGCGTGACCGGCATGACGCCGCGCCTGCCTCATCTTACGAACATCTTGCATATGGAGATGCCATAGGTCCATCGCACTGCAAAGCGCAAGATGGGCCAAGGTTGCTGACGGGCGGGCGGCGTAACGGCCGTGCCCCGCCGCTCCTGCGGGACCTTGCAGCAGAACAGGCCGGCGGCGCTGGGACCGTACCCAACCTCCTGCCGGCAGGTGTTCTCAACAAACGTTCATCGACGTAGCTGTCATCGACGTAGCTGGCATCGACGCGGCCGGGTCTTCGGAGAATGCAGGCGCCGCATCCCGGTTGAGGGTCAGCAGCCGCTGGGCGGCGTGGGCTCAGCCACGAACCGCAGCAGGCAGGCGACGTAGCGGGTGGCGAACAAGGCGGCGTTGCCACCGAAATGGCCGCTGAACCCCTCCGGTTGGTCCAGGACCAGCAGCCCGCCGAGCCGTGGGCGCAGCCGTTCGATCAAGGCTTTGCGTCCGGACAGGTCGCCGGCGTAGGGGTCGGCCTTGAACTGCACGAAGGCCAGGCGGGTGCTCGCCTGCGGAACCGCGTCTACGAGTCGCCGCAGGTCGTCGTATTGTGCCGTGAGGTCCGTGCTCCCGCCGGAGCCGTGGGCTGCTGGCGAGATTGCGACCACCGCGTCGGCCAGCCCGGCGTGGGCCAGCATCTGCAAGCTGTTCCATCCGCCGCGCGACTGCCCGCCCACGACGATCCGGCGGTAGCCGCGGCGGCGCAGGTCCAGCAACGCCTCTTCCAGCCACCCCGCCGCACGGTCGCGGGCGTCCGCATTCGGGTCACGGTCGAAGCGGACGACGTCGAACCCAGCGTTGTTGAAGGCGCGCACGTGCGGCTGCGGCTGGAGGCCGCGGGCATCGGCCAGCGCCCCGGCTCCGTTCATCATCCCAAAGCCGTGGCCCCATACATAGACCCCCGGCCGCTGCCGCCGGGCCGTGCCAGAAGTACCGGTTGTCCGGCACGATGCTGTAGTTCCAGGTCGAGGTGAAAGGACCCGGCGGCGCGACGGCCTGGGGGGCGCGGCCCTGCCAAACCACGTTGAGGTTTTCGGCGTAGACCGTGCAATCCGCCGCGCCCTTGGCGGCGCAGCTTTCGAGCGCCTTGGTGCGGGCCGTCTCCAAGGTGCCGCGGCCACTTTGCCAGCCGAAAGCGCCCTGCCCGCCGACGGCGAAGGCGCGCGGGAGGTTCACACGAGAAAGTTCGCGTAGCTGGCACGGCCCGCGGCGTCCAGCTTGGGCACGGCATTCGCGTCCAGGATAGGCTGCGCCGCCGGCCGGCCGGCGGCCACAAGCAGGAGAAGGGCAACCAACGTCGCCAGGGCCGCAGGCGGGCGGCGACGGACGAGGACAGGGAGAGGAATTCGCATTTATGCAGATTGGCACGGTCGATAGGATATCGTCATCTGGGTTGACGACGGGTGAAGCGCGCCTCCTCGGTTGGCTGCCCCGTGCGCCCGTCCGGTTGCGATGGAGCCGACCGGCGTCGCGGTCAGGCTTGATGCGGGTGTCGCCGCCTACGAGGGGCGCCGGTGCGTTTCCAGCGACGGACCCTCATCACCCGCCCCGGGCCAGGGTGCCGGCCGAGCGGATCAAGATGACCGATGGCGAGGCGCCGGGCGCGCTCGGAGTCCAAATTCGCATTCCTTGCCCTGCCGGAGGCGTCCATATCATCACCGGATTCGGGTGGCCCCCCGGTGCCGGCAGCGGCACGGGCGTGGCCCCGGCGTGGAGCCATCTCGCCAGCACCCGATCCCGGTAGGGGCCGCCCAGTTCCGGAGTCGGTGAATGATAGGCGGCCACCGCCTCCTCCCACGAGCCGATGCGGACGCGCAGCGCCGCCAGGAAACGCGCCGCATAGTCCGCGTTCGCGTGCGGGTCGAAGGCGTCCTCCAGGCTCGTGAACGCATTGGGATGGTGCTGCAAGTTGACCTGGAAGCAGCCAACGTCGATCGACCGGACGCCTTGGGCCTGCAATGACCGGGTCGTGCCGAGGGCATCAGGGCTGGACTTGAACTGCTGCCCCGCCCCGGCCGCGTTGATGGTCCAGGGCCACGGCGAGACCTGCCCGGTCGAGGAGTCGCGCCGCCCGCTCTCGACCCGGCCAATCGCCAGCAACAGGCCAGGCGGCACTGCGTGCAGCCGCTCCGCGTCCGCTCCGGCGGCATCGCAGGCTCCGGCGTCCGCGGCATCGAAGGCACGGGCCTGCGCGGACAGGAACACGGCAAGCCCGGCTATGGCGAGCGTCCGGCGCAGCTGGGAACGGCGGTTCATGCATCGCCTCGTCGGAAGAACGGCAGCGGCCGATGCACGTAGGACAACTTTGAGCTGTTATTCTCCAGTTAACACTACCAAAAGGTGTAATGCTAGCTTAATCGTATCTGCCCAGGCACAGGTGCGCCCTACCGCACCACCCGATATAGCATGTAGCCGCCCGTCGCCCGCCCGCCGATCAGCGTCAGCCATGGCGGCGGCTGCCGGGTGCTCAGGCGGTCGAGCAGCGTTTCGGCCGGAAGGTCCGCCACCAGCATTGACCTGCCCTCGCCGGAGCATATCAGCACGAGGCTGACCTGCGCCGCATCCAACTCGGCCGGCACCTGCGCGCCGGGAACGCTGCGCCACGCCGCGCGCAGCCGCATGAAGGCCGCGATGTTGCGGTGAAACAGCGATCCGACCGTCAGCACGCCAGTGCGCCGCAGCAGCTCCGGGGCGTCGTTCACGGACGAGAGCACCACCTCGCCGGCATGGTCGGCCAGCAGGGCTGCCGCGTCCTCTATCCTGCACTCGTCCTGGTGCCCCACGGCCGCTTCGGCCTGCGCCGGTGCCGCGAGGGCCCCGAGCTTCGGCAGCAGGAACACGCACGCGAGCAGCGCGACCCGCAGGAGCATCCGGGTCCGGTCCGGCGCTGCGGCCGTTAGGGCGTCCAGCCTCGCCAGGGCGACCGGCAGGAGACCCGCGGCCAGGATGGCGGAGTAGCCGGCGAACCGGACATGCGACACGCCCAGCAGCACCAGCGCCACGGCGCAGGCCGCCGCATACGAGGCCAGCAGCGACCGCCGCCTGATTGCGGCCACCACCAGGAACCCGGCGCCAAGCGCGCCCGTCAGCAGGAACTCGAACGCCTCGCCCATCGAGGCGACCGGCATCATCTCGTTGATGCTGCCGAAGAACGCCTGGGCCTGCTCCGCGTCCATCAGGCCCTGCGTGCCGCGCAGCACCTCGGGGTAGGCCGCGAGCCACGCGCCGGCCACGGCTGCCGCGCCGAGCGCCACCTGCAGGCGGGCGCGGGCCGCGGGCTGGCGCGACGACTGCCATGCCAGCACAGCGCACAGCGCGGCGCCGCCGGCCAGGAGCACGTACATCGACGACAGGCGGTCCGGCTCTGCCGCGCGGTATCCGGCGAGCGGCGGGTCCACCAGCCACGCCAGGCCGGCGACCGCTGCGAAGCTCAGTCCGGATGCCGCGAGCGCCATGGAGGTTCGCCTGTTGTTCGGCCGCATGAACCAGGCTGCCCATAGGGCGCCCAGCGCCATGACGCTGAACGGCAGGCTTTCCGGGCTGAGCCACAAGCCCGCCCCAGCCCAGGCCCCGAGCGCGCAGCCCGGCGCCGCGCCGCCCGAGCCGACGCAGCGCATCGCCCACCCGGCGGCCATGGCCGCGCACAGCATCAGCAGCACATGGTGATGCACCTCTCCCGCGACGCCGTATGCCACCACCGGCACTGCCAGGCCGACCGCCAGCGCGCCGAACCAGAGCGGCGCCTGGTTGTTCGGACCCCGCGCGAACGGCGCCGCGGCCCAGCACACGGCGACCCCAAGCAGCCCCATGCCGAGCGGGCCGAACACGACCGCCACCGCTTGGAGCGCGGCCGGCCAGCCGATGGCCCATGCGAGTGGCGCCCCAAGCAGCAGCAGCAAGCTGTCCAGCAGGTGCGACCAGTGCAGGACGGTGCCGTGGCCAGACCCGTCCCGCATGACAGTGTGCAGCGGCGCGTGCGCGGCGAGGATCGCGTCGAGGCGGACCAGGCGCATGGCGCTGTCGGGGTTCAGCAACATGCCGGAGAGCACGCGCGGGTTGACCTGGGCGGAGATGGCCAGGCACAGGGCGGCCGGTGCTAGGAAGCAGGCGAGGGCTGCTCTCCAGGGGAGGCTAGCTGGTGATTGCGGCCACTGCGCATCTTTTTTATCTCCGATGCGCTGCGTGGTTTCCAAGATCGCACTGCGATCAGGCTCGATTAGTAAAGCACTGTCCCTCATCCTTCAAAGTTCCTGGCAGATATGAAAGTTTCAGCAACTATTGTATTATTGGCCGCGCTACATGACAGCAGCGTGATATCTATTGAAGATGCTCGTGATGCGTGACGCGACGGAACACGTTGGCTTAGCATACGACCTGCATCCCTTGCTGTCCTTCAGTTTTCCATCACGCCAGGCTCGTCTCGGCTGGAGTTCGGGACACGGCTTCAGTCAATTGATCAGGATCACATTTGAGATCGCGGCACAATTAACAAATAGAGTCCCATTATAGTAATCAGTGTCGTCTGCATTGGGGGGGTATCTGCCAAAATCGCCGCCACCCATGTCATTCCAGAAAAAAGCGTATCTGCTCTTCCCGTAATTCTGGCAACTTAGGGCTGCATATTTTTTAGTCGTTACACTAATAAGATTAGTCGTACTGGTGGGATTATAACATCCTTTGTTGTCTGCTTTAGCATTAGCAGAACTCAAATCTAAGTCTGCTGGGTCCTTGACAATATAAAGGCTACAATTTGTGGTTCCACTTGTTGGATATTTTGTCGAGAACGTTTCTGTCGGGTTGCTGCTAATAAGACCCGTGCAGTTTGTCGATTGATTTTGACTGTTGACCACCCGTGGCATTGAAGGGATGACCTGACTCGTACTTTGCACGTCTATGAGCCGCTGGCTCGGCGGCAGATTATTGGCCAAGTAAGATGAGTAAAACCAGTGCGTTACAAGCGTCCAGGGGAACAAGGGAATATTGGACGCATCATAAGCTTGCGGCACAGTATTATAGGCTGTCGTGGCCGGCCAAGCGCAGTCGTTTCTCTGCCACCGTGACGCAGACGGTACAACGGCACTGTTCCATCCAAACTGATTGTATGCAATAGATGGTGTCTCTGGCGGCGTACTCTGATACCCACCTGTGGCGCTTTGGAAAGCAACGCCAAGCGGCGTCGTCGCGGTAATAACGGCAGACGATGCCTCAATGTTCCGTATGACTCCGCCGCTACCCGCGAAAATTGCGCTGTTGGCTGGGCCTGGGCATGCAATGGGAGTTGTGGAGGTTGTGCATGGCCCGGCTGTCGTGCATGGGTTGGCATCTTTGCACGTCGCATACTTCGTGCTGGCAACCATTGAGTATTCTCCGCACGACGTTTGAGTGGGATCGCCAGTGCAGAGGCTGGTGTCCTGAAGGGCGCCGGAATTCGTAACGAAATCCGGCGCCCGTTAGCGTTCAGCAACAAAGGATAAACCCAGATGCTGTTTGCATTCCATGCTGTTCCTGCAAGGATCGGCGTCAGTGCGTTGGCAAGGTTGATGAACGGGTTAACCGCCATCGCAGTCACCAATAATGTGGTGGAAGCTCCGAGCAAGCCGGCAAACGCAGTTGTTGTTGTGGCCGTCGCGGTGACTGTAACGACAAATCCGCATTTGTAGCCGGTTACGACCGTGTGGGGGGCGTCGCATCCGCTGTTGACGGCGGTGCCGGGAGTTCCTGTTTTGTAACCGGCAATGACGGCAGATACGACCGGCCCCTGCGCGGCGCCACATGGCTTGCTGCCCGTCGATGCCCTGACTGCAAAGCCGCCGGGCAGCGCCGTCGTCGCGTTGCAGAACGCGCTTGTCGCCATGGTGACCGCCACGGCATTGAAAGTGTCGCCTTTAGAATAGACGACGTAGGCGGCTGCCCCCGAGAGTGCAGCGTTGTCGGCCGCGCGTTGCAGCGCTGCCCGCCCGGCGGCGATGCGGGAGAAATCCACCGCCGTAGCGGTTGCCATCGCAATCGGCACCGCCGCCACGGCAAACGTGAGCGCCACCGCTCCACGCCGGCCCATGCCTCGGGGCCTGAGTCTCATTAGCCGCCATTATTCATGAGCCTGAAGCCGCTCCCGGCTGAGACGAGTGTTTCTCGCGTGATAGTTGTAGAGACATGCGGGTACGCGGCCACCTCGGGGGTGGTTTGGGGACGGCTTGATACGGC